>Ga0102940_1001059_pt1 | contig 18224 bp, 8 predicted proteins | sample SalPonR2_C_D1_MG_FD_78215 | JGI IMG/M metagenome (GOLD analysis project Ga0102940, IMG submission 78215) | Salt pond soil microbial communities from South San Francisco under conditions of wetland restoration - Salt Pond MetaG R2_C_D1_MG | ecosystem: Environmental > Aquatic > Marine > Intertidal... | reverse complement strand
GCGCGCAAAATTCTTAAGACGCAGTATACTAAGGTATTCGAGGAATTAAGAATTTTGCAGCAACACAGTTATCGGACTTTATGGACAGACACTAATTATACTAAAGCAGTAAATGGGATGAGGTAGATTATTTCAGTTAACCACCGGCAGATATGACTGGAAGGGATTGGTTATTTATTAACCACCCTGACCAGGGCAGAATAGGCTGCCCCTCCCCTTCCACTAAATTTCAATATGTATAGTCCGTTATCAGGAAAAACAACAGCAGCTTCAAGTTGCGTTTGCTGTTTCCGTAAAACTTTGGTATACACTTTTCTTCCTTCAAGGTTAAAAACTTCCATCCGGGCAGGCAGAAATCGGTTATCGGCAATCTCCAGCATTAACATATCCTCAACAGGATTGGGATAAGTCCTGAATAGTTTATTTTGAGAGAATGTCGAAGACAGCAAGCTCCAAAATACCGTTTCAAGGATGAAATTATTTTCCGGCACACTGTCACTGGCGATTTCAAACATATATTCATACCATCCCGACGGCAGGTTATCCTCAGGCTGGATGAGATTTATTTTCATGATAGTATCTGCGCCCGGAAGCAATGAAAGAAGAACTTTAGATTCTTTAAAGGAATCTCCTTCAAGTGAAATCTTGTAATCAAGGCTGTCAAAAGATATGTTTCCAAGGTTTTCCATATGTACCAGCAGATTTATGTAGTCATTTGCCACACTGTCAATACCATTCAGCGATACTGCTATATCAGGATATGTATAATGATATACCACAGAGGCCAGGGTGTCATTACCTGCATACATATCATTTTCACTGAATATCCCGGCAATAAACCGGTAATCGCGCAGTTCTGACATATCAACTGGCTGATCGAAAGTAACCGCTACAAGTGTATCCGGTGGCAATTTCCCTGTATACGTTTTCTCATACCAGGGATTTTCAGGCAGTCCATATCCTATTTGAAAATTTGTAATGGTATCAATCCCTGTATTCTTTACATTTACAACAACCGATTCTGATGCTGAAAGCTTCCCCCCGGAAACCGGCCGCTCCAATGAATGCAGGCTGAGATCGCCACCCATAACCGCATAATCAGGGAAATTTACATTGTCAATCCATGCTGCATCATCCCCTCCCACGGTATTAGGATCCTTACGATACACCCACGATAAAAAATGCTCACCACTATCAACGGCATACTTATTCTCTGTCCAATTCATATTGCCTGACCACCGATCTATCAAAACACTGTCGATATAAAAATTCAAAAAGTCATAATTTTTTTCCGAGGATACTTTACAGTAAAATGAGATGCTATCGGCTTCACTTAATGCAATATCGATTGACAACACAGATTCATCATTATGGCCGGTTTTTCCAGACTTAAGGGCTGCTGGTGCTCCATAATAACTGTTCATATCACGATGCCATGGATTTTCTTCCTGATGAAAATGAAATTTCAAATAGCTTTCAGAAAAGTCTTCGAAATATTGATTAAAAGAAATAATGATGCTGTCTTTTATCTTATAGTCTCCTGACTGAGATGAGAAATGTGCCACAAAATTTTCAGTGGGCATGGTATCGGAAGATACAACTGATTGCAATTCAAACTCCATTTGTTCTTCTGGAAGTAATCCTCCGACAGAAGGATCCAGATTCCATATATCTGTTTCACGGCTATGATTTAGCGTAAACCCCAGAGAATCACTCTTAAATCCCCCCTGATTTTCCAGTACCCATCTAAAAGTTAACAATTCATCAGCTTCAATCAATCCATTGCCATTGCCATAAGGCCTGTCATCCCACCTGATCCCTTTGGAAATGATATCAGGAGCATAAATATTCTCACGAAAAATAAACTTCTGATTTGGTGAAGCATCAAAAACCTCAATGGTAAAAGGAACCAATGTCCTGTTAATTACACTGTCTGATGCAATTAATTGGAACCCGGATTCAATTATCATTGTATCAGCAACTTCCAATCCTGAAAAGGTATAGATTGAATCGACGACCATTACAGCATCATTTTCTGCAGACAAACAAAGGTCACCTCCCCCGATACTTGCATTACCACTATTTACAATCTCTAATTTTAATGAAAACTGCTCGCCATTATTAATTGTTCCATTACTAAAAACACTTTCGTTAACAATTTCATAATCAATTAATTCCAGGTATGGCATATTTTCAGTAATCCTGTTTATTGAATCGAAAACGGGCACACGGTCATCGCCGGTAATAACAATCTTCAGGTCTTGTGTAGCAAGCGTATCAGGCAACTGAATATAAGCCTTTCCGTTCAAATCTGCATGCATGGCTGTAATCAGCCGGTCTTCAGCAGACAAGGCAATCAAATCAAACGGTCTTGTCTCCACTGAAAGCCTAGTAGCACCGGGTGGAAGCACAGAGGGATAAGCAGCAACATGATCGGTTGGTTCCCGAAACCATGGGGCAATTGAAGGATCGCCCATAAGCTGATATATCTCCCAATAGTATTTTTTCTTCGAGCTGTTACTTTCCATCACTGCCATATTCCCTGCAACAATCATTTCACCCATTGTAGGTGCCCAGGAATCTATCTCATCAACATTAGTATTAAAAACTTTATCATAGTAGCCCTGAGTACTTTTATTAATATCGGGGGAGGAAGTGATCGCCCCGACTCCCACTGCCCAGTAAAAATCTTCATCCCAGTATGAATCATTGGTACAGCCGATATATCCGATAGCCCCTTGGTCCTCCACTTTTAAAACCGCTTCCGCAAAGCAATCCTTCGAATTCATGTTAAAAAGATTGGTGCTGCAACCATTTCCAATCATAAATGAATACTTATGGATATTTTTCATCGTATCAATATGATGCATTCTAAATGCTGGATCGCGCCAGCCATAATAATCACCATGACCTGTATAATTCACAAAGGCTGCACCTTCAGAAATAACTTCTAATATCTCCCGATCCATTGTGGAGGCTTCAGGATGCAGATACTTCATTGCATCGATACCACGATCGGCATTAAAGTAATATTCTTCAGCATAGTTAATCTGACCGTTCCCATGTCTGGAGGCATAACCCGCATCGTAACCGGCAATCAGCACCGAGTTATTAAGATAGGACGGATCCGGAAAACCGTATTTCTCATACATGAGTATTTTCTCAACCACGTGATTGAGTTCAGAAGTATCTTTGACAGAAATCCGGCCGTGAAAGATATCCGGCAAAAAATCATCCTCACCATCATAAGTTGTGTAATAAAGATCCGTAATCTGTCCACCCGATTGAGATAACGGGATGTGTTCAACATCTCCAATAATTAATAAATATGAAGGCGGAGAAAATCCGCTTGGTGGGTTATTGTATAACGATTTCAGGTAATCCTTAATCTGTGTCCGGGTTTCTCCCACCTCCGGGTCAGATGCATAAGCTTCTATAATTCGAAAGCCCTTTTCTCTTTTCCATTTGATAAGCGGTTGCAGGGTTTGAGAAAATACGGAGTCGGTTAAGATAACCATGGTGATGGGGTCATCACTGATAACTTTTTTCTTTATGAAGCGAAATTCATCGCGTTTAACAGGCTTCAGAATATTAAGAAAAGGCGAGGTAAGATTGTTATTATCATTCATATAGACCGGCTCTGCCTGGGGAATTAAACTATAAAATATGTTATAAAAGACGGTCAGTTCATTGCTTATAGAATCGTACCTGAAAGGATTGATTAATAAGCGTCCAATTGTCACCCCCCTTAAACTACCTTCCTTTTCCAGCGACAATATGCCATCACTCCCCCAAAAAACATTCTTTGCATCATTTATTAATGAATGTGTTTTGGCATTCCTGCCCGACTTTATTGCTGGCTCTTCAACAATGGGTGGTCGCCAGCCTGGCAATTGCTGATCAAGCTTGATCACTACTGAATCTAATGATTCAATCACTATCTGATAAGTTGCATTTACTGGAATTTCCAGCAAGGTTGATTGTACAGGAAGCTCATATTTACCAGGTTTCCCGGAAGGATATGAATCTGTAAACTGAATGTGATAAACATCGGCTGAGGGTCGATCGGGTACCAACCGGAAAGCAGGAAGAGTAAATGAACCACTGATGGCGCCTTCTTTTAACGTAAAATCTGAATAGAACTTATCAGGTGGCAGATTAAATTTATTCTGGGCTGATACGTGTGCGGTTACACCTAACATCATAAAAAAAACCAATGCACATGCCCTGAAAAATCTCATTCTCCCTGATCATTAATAGTTTACACTAAGATAAAACAAAGATAATCTATAATATAAAACCAAAATCAGGCAATATGGTTGCCTTTCACCAAAAATATTTCCAATTCATAGCCAGTTATACATAATTTTCAATATTTTAGTTTGCTTAAACAAGGTAAAAAAATGTATTTAAGATATATACTCAACATACTGTTTATCTTTTTGTTCGTGGGATTATCGGGCCAGATCAATCCTTACGGAGCACCTGCTATAAAAAACTATCCGCCTGTAATAACAAACGGCAGCGAGCAAAACTGGACCATTGTGCAGGATAAAAGAGGTGTTATTTATGCAGGCAACAACGATGAAGGTGTGCTCGAGTATGACGGCAATGAATGGAGAAAGATACCCATATCGAATAACAGCATTGTACGTTCTCTGGATTGCACTGTAGACGGGACTGTTTATGTTGGAGCAGTTTCAGAATTGGGGTACCTTGCTCCAGATATTTCAGGAAGTCTGAAGTACAATTCACTCATGCACTTATTGGACAGTGGCGATCGCAATTTTTCTGATGTCTGGAAAACATTTTCTCTTGAAGACCGGGTAATTTTTCATACACGACAAATCATACTCACTTACTACCCTGACGAGCAGAGGTTCGAAACTTATAAAAATAGCAGGCATGCGCTTTTCGGTTTTTATGAGAATAACAAGTACTTTACCGGTGATTATTTAGAGGGATTGATGGTCCTGGAAGATGACACTGTGGTACAGGCGAAAGGCGGTGAATATTTTAAGAAGAAAGATATTTATGGACTTACGGCATATGATGATACACATCTGTTAATCGGAGCAACAGATTTTGGCATTTCGCTTTACAATATGGAAACCGGCAATATCGATACAGAATTCGCCACTGAAGAAACTAATCAATACTTAAATGATAACTTTCTCACCCATCTTACAAGACTAAAAAACGGTGATTTCATGGCTTCCACAGGTGGCGGAGGATTGGTGATCGTCTCGCGTGAAGGTGAGCTGCTTGAAATTATCAGCAACGAGGAGGGGATGCAGAATCAGATTATCTATTATTCATATGAATCAGAAGTAGACTATCCCAATCCGCATGTCTGGACAGCAATGGATTTGGGCATTAGTAAGGTGAGCATTAACAGTCCTTTAAGGCTTTTTTCTGAAGAATACGGATACAAAGGACAGGGCCTGATCCATACCATTGGATCGATCGATGGCAATCTCTTTATTGGAACAACAACCGGCATTTATGCTAAAAGCACAGTGGATTCAAAAGCTATGTTTCAAAAAGTAGATGAATTTAGCAGAAACATTTGGGATATAGAGAAAGTTGATCTGGGGAACGGGGTTACTAAACTTCTGGCCATTGGAGTTCCGGGTTTTATGGAGATCCTGCCCAATAGCCGCATTCTTTATCTGGACAATGAAATAAAAGGGGTTAAAAGCATTGAGGACCGTGTTTTTTGGGGGTACACCATTGCTGCAGATCCTTATAAACAGGGGCGTATTTATCTTGGACGAAAATCTTCGCTTACAGCGTTGACTTATAAAAACGGCAGCTGGCATCAGGATTTTGCCAATAATTCTCTCTCCGATGAAATCCGGTCAATAGCTGTTACTGAAAATAAATTATGGTTTGGATCAAACCTGATGGGCGTGGGCTGTATCTCTCCAATTACTGATAGTGCCAAAGTTGTGTATTTCGATGAAAATCATGGTCTGCCAAGTAAAGACAATAATTCTATTTTCCAGCATGAAAAAAACATCCTCATCGGCACCATTGACGGAATATACAGAGTTGACGAAACCGGTAATGAAATACGTTTTGTTAAAGATTCACTCATAAATAGCTACCTTCCCAGGGGGCTGAACAAAATTCTGCAGTTATACAAAGATCCTTCCGGGGATGTCTGGATGAGTTACGAGAATGAAGACCTGGGATGGAGTATTACCATGTTAACTCCCATTGGTAATAACGAATATACGGCGAAATCCAGGCCTTTTTACGGCATGGACAACTTTTCTACGGACGCATTTTATAGCATGACAGGAGATGACGTATGGTTTCCGAAAGTGAACTATTTATTTCATTTTGATAAATCTGGAGATTTTAATCAAGGTAGCTTCAAAGCGCTCATTCGAAAAGTAACAGTCAACTCACTTACAAAAGACACCGTAATATATAACGGCTCTTATCCCCTTCAGACAGAAAATGGTATTTTCAAAACAAGAGATAATCAGGATCCGGATCACATTCCTTCCATAAAACATGTAAACAACAACATACAATTTCGCTGGAGTGCTCCATATTTTGATCAGGAAGATAAGGTGGAATACAGCTATTTCCTGGAGGGTTTCTCTTCAAGCTGGTCATCATGGGAGAAAGTGCTTTACCAGGACTTCACTAATCTCCCACATGGAAACTATACCTTCAGCATAAAAGCAAGGAATGTTTATATGGATGAAAGTACCATTGACAGCTTTTCATTTATAATCCTCAGGCCGTGGTATCTGACATTCGTTGCTTTCATTGCGTACCTGATTATTGCAACTATTATTGTATTAGTTATCATCAAACTCTATACGCGGCGATTGAAAAATGAAAATATAAGGTTGGAAGGAATTATTCAGGAACGAACTGCAGAAATAAGAATACAGAAAGAGGAACTCACCGACAGCATTGAATATGCCAGCAGGATTCAAAGAGCCTTGCTACCCCCGCTTGAAATGCTTCAAGAAAATAATCTTAATCACTTTGTGCTATTCAAACCAAGAGACATTGTAAGCGGTGACTTTTATTGGTTTGGAAAATCTAAAGAAAAAATTTTTATTGTAGCTGCAGACTGTACAGGACATGGGGTACCAGGTGCTTTTATGAGCATGCTGGGCATTTCTTTCCTGGAAGAAATTGTTGTAAAATCGGAAATTCATGATACGAATAAAATACTTGATGGCTTACGAGACCATGTGATTACTTCTTTAAGGCAAACAGGTCAGAGTATTGATGAATCAACGAAAGACGGTATGGATTTAGCGATGATTTCCATAAATAGTAATACCGGGGCGGTACAATTCTCCGGGGCTTACAATCCACTATACATTGTCAGAGAATTGACAGATGAAGAAAAAAAGACAATACAAAATGGCAATAAGCTTAACGTTGAGAAAAGAACAGTACATAATGATACCCATTTACTCTATCAGATAAAAGCCGACCATATGCCAATCGGAATTTCTGAAAAAGAGCAGGATTTTACAGTAACAGAATTCGTACCGGGAAAGAATAATTGTTTGTATCTGTTCTCAGATGGATATGTAGACCAGTTTGGAGGTCCGATGGGCAAAAAATTCATGTCCAGAAACTTCAAAAAGCTACTTCTTTCGATACAAGATCTGGACATGGAAGAACAAAAGAATAAACTTGATAGCACCCTCACAGAATGGATGGGTAGCATTAACCAGATTGATGACATACTCGTCATTGGGGTGAAAATGTCATGATAGCGATATTAAGCGAAAAAACATAAGTCATAGGTCATGATCCCAGACAATGCAGGCAAAAAGGAAGAACTAAGCCGGGAGGAACTCATCGAGCAGAGACAGGAATTACTTGCAAGCATTAATTATGCCAGCATGATACAAAATGCAATTTTCCCTGATAATGTTTACTTAGACAAATTGCTCCATGAATACTTCATATTGCATTTACCAAGGGACATCGTGAGCGGTGATTTTTATTACTTTTCGAATATTGACCAGTATATTATTGCTGCTGCAGGTGACTGCACAGGACATGGGGTTCCGGGTGCATTAATGAGTATCATGGGTACTTCTTTCCTGAATGAGATTATGAATATGCATGGTCCTGTAAAAGCAAGTCGTATACTCAACCTATTAAGGGAGCGGGTGATGAAAGCCCTTCACCAAACAGGTCACGATAATGAGAATAAAGATTCCATGGATATGTCACTTGTTGTTTATAATCCCGAAGATGGACAATTGCAATTTTCCGGGGCAAATAACTCTCTTTATCATGTAAGAAGTAATGTCTTGAAAGAAATAAAACCAGATAAAATGCCTGTGGGTGTAAATGCCATTTCTGAAGATTCATTTTCAAATAACAAATTGCAACTTATTACAGATGATGTAATTTATTTATTCTCAGATGGTTTTGCAGACCAGTTCGGCGGTCCTAAAGACAAGAAATTCAAGTATGGTCCGTTCAAAAAATTATTAACACGCATTTCCGGCTATAACCTTGACGAGCAAAAAAGCATGCTCATGAAAGAATTTATAAACTGGAAAGGTTCTTCAGAACAGGTCGATGATATTCTTGTAATGGGAATTAAGTTTATGTAGCATTATAATCAGTGGCAGTTATGAACTTTTTTCATTATTATTGTCAGGAAATGATTCTCAAAAATCATCACAGAGGACACGGCTTATTAAATCACTAATTTTAAACGACTAAAAAAAATTAATTCAGGTATGCAACTTATTGCATTTCGCATAAAGAATTTCAGATCAATTAAAGATACAGGGTGGCATGAATTTGCTTATGATAACATTACCTGCCTGATTGGCCAGAATGAATCGGGAAAAACCTCTGTTCTGGAAGGCCTGAATTCCTTTTATACCGGAAGTTTAATAGAAGATATGCTCAGAAGCGATCTTTCATTACCCTGGGTCAGTTGTCGATTCGATTTTTCATGGAAAGACATAGAAAAAAACATAGACAAAGAGCGCATACATCCGGAAATAACCAATGTGCTTGAAAAGATTGACCAGTTATCCTTGTGCAGACAATGGGAACAAGATCTCACAAGTTACCTTACAACCGGCGCCGAACTGGCAGATGTCTTTAAAGCCGAACAAGAAGAAAACGAAAACCGGCTACAAAACGTTCATAATGAATTATCTAAAATTGAGAATAGCATAAAAAAAGCCCACCGGGCTGTTGAAAAAGCTGAAGAAGAAAGAGAAGAAGTATATAGCAGGCTTTGTGAGGAAGAAGCAAGTGAAGCGGATTTGAAAAGAAAAAACAGAACCCTTTTTAAGAAAGCAAAAAATGACCGGCAAGCCACAGAAATTGAAGCGATAAGTAACAATATTAAAGTTCTGAAAAAAGAATTAAAAGAGAAAAAAGATATCCTGCAGGCAAAAGAGCTGGATTTGGAAAACCTTGGTGAGAAAGCTGATTTACGCAAAAGGATTCTCAATTCCATTAATGAATTTACGAAAAGAGAAAAAGAACTGGCAGAGGCTAGAAAAAAATATCTGGCGGGAAAAAATATGGTACATAGCATGAATCATGATAGTACCGCAAGTATTCAGGAAAAAAAAGAAATTGACATTGAATTGGCTAAAGAAGCTGTTGAGAAAATTAAAACCAAAGTAGATCTTTTGCTAATTGCAGCCGAAAAATATTTTGATGGTAAGAGCTATCATCAGTCGTATATTGAGGCAGAAAAGGAGCTAAACGAAAAGGAGTATTACTGGGGGCCGGAAGAGCTGGCTGAAAAGTTATTTCAATTCATTCCGGAATTTGAGATGTTTGAAGATTTCAGTTCCTTATTACCCAACCGCATCGATCTTACAGATATTATTGATTCAAACAAGTCGGCCGAAGGTTATAAAGCAGCAATCAATTTTCTGACAATAACAGGACTTGATTACTCATTTTTCAGTCAACCATCCAGTCGGATTTTAAAACAGAAAATTGAAAACTTAAACGGCGAATTAACATTAAATTTCCAGGACTTCTGGAGACAGAATGTTGGGAAAAATAATAAAATCAAGATTAATTTTGAACTCGCACACTATGATGCTTCAAATAGAGATAAAATCGGACAGCCATTTTTAGAATTCTGGATAAAAGATGAATCAGAAAGGCTTTATCCCAAGCAGCGTAGTCGCGGTGTAAGATGGTTTCTTTCATTTTTCATGGAGCTTAAAGCCAATGCGATGGATCAGGCACGGCAGGATAAGATTTTATTAATCGATGAGCCGGGTGTGAGTCTGCATGCCCGGGCTCAGGAGGATGTGTTAAAAGTTTTTGATGACATTAAAGCAAAGATGCAGATTATTTATTCAACGCACTCACCACACCTTATAGATGTAAATAAACTATACAGAATCATTGCTGTTCAAAGGGCTTTGGAGGATGACATGAATAGTGAAACCATTCTTCTGAATACAAAATCATTAAAAACTGCTACAGCAGATACTTTGTCTCCCGTTTATTCAATGATGGGTACAAGGTTAAACCAGCAGGAAATAGTAAAATCATTCAATAATGTTGTAGTAAAAGACCTAACCACATATTACTATCTTAAATCAATTCTGATTTTAACGGGATATAATAAAAAAGAGTGCTTCTTTATACCTTCATCCGGCCCTTCCGGAATGCCCATGATAATTAATATTCTAATTGGATGGGGGCTCGATTACCTGGTTTTGAATTTTGGAAATGATGAAGAAAAATATGTATACAATAAACTTAGAAAGGAATTATTTGACAACAATGTGAATTCAGCTTCCGGTCAATTAATCTTCTTACGTGAATATATGGAACCAGAAGACTTTTTTTCAACCATCGATTTTAAAAAATACATTGTCAAAGTAAGAGAAGGAATAACAGAATCAAACTCAGAATATCTCAAAGACAATAATCATTCCAGAACAATATTGGCCTCTGATTTTTTACAAGATGTAACTCAAGGTAAAATATCCTTAAAAACACTGGATGAAGAAACCAGGGAAAATTTTAAAATGGTCATAAAAAAACTGGATAATTTGCTAATATAAGGCAGAGTTTAACTACTCAAGTTCTTCTAATTCTATATTCAGACCCAAAATTGAGGCATAATATTCTCCCCGTTCCATGATGTCATCATCTCCCTCTTCATAAATCCATTTAACCTTGATTGGGAAGCCATTTTCGGCAATTTTTTTTACCTCTTTTAGTATTCTAAGCATATATTTGGAAGTACCACTATTCAGGTATTCCATTTCAACCTCCACATAAGTTTCCTGTGCTGGTTGACTGACATAATCTGTTACCCACAACAAAACATCTTCAAAAAAAAGTGAAACATCCTCTGGAATAGACCGTCCCCTGAATTTTATTACACCTTCAGGATCCAGTAAAACATAGGGGGTTTTCACTGTTGATTGAAGCTCTATCTTATCCATTTAACAATTTTAGTCTAATATAAAAATTTTTTTTCTTATATTATACCGACCACATATTTTTTGACAAAATATCCATTGAAGTCTTAATCAAAATAGAAATTATTTCCTGTAAAATCTGATACAGGATATTTATTAATCATATCCTTGCTGTGAATGTTTGTCGAGAAGGTTAAGATATGCTTAGAAATGCATCCGGGCTAATGGGGTTACATCCTGATCAGCAAATTGACCTTTATAGTATTTATATAACCCTGTTATTGCAATCATAGCCGCATTATCGGTAGTAAAGCTAAATTCAGGTATGTAAGTACTATAACCCGATTTATCAAATGTCTTTAAAACGGCCTCTCTTAGACCGGAATTAGCAGAAACACCTCCTGCCAATGCTATGTGCTTAACTTTATAATCTTTAGCAGCCATTATAAATTTCTGAAGCAGAATATCAATGATTGTACGTTGCAATGAAGCTGCCAAATCAGCACGATTATTATCAATAAATTGATCATCTTTTTTTAGTTGGTCTCTAAGAAAATATAAGAATGATGTTTTCAAACCACTAAAGCTGTAATTATAATCATCAATTTTGGGTTTATTAAAATTAAACCGCCATGCATCACCTTTTTTTGCTAGCTTATCCACATGTGGTCCTCCCGGATATGGCAAACCCATTAGTTTAGCGCATTTATCGAATGCTTCACCGGCCGCATCATCAATAGTTGAACCAATAATCTCCATGTCCAGGAAATCTTTAACAAGAACCAATTGTGTGTGTCCACCTGAAACTAAAAGGCAGAGAAAGGGAAAATCAGGCATTGAAGATACCGAATCTGATTGTTGAAGAAAATGAACCAGAATATGGGCTTGTAAATGGTTGACTTCAATCATTTTAATATTTTGAGCCAGAGCAAATCCTTTTACGAAAGAAGTTCCTACCAGCAGTGAGCCTAAAAGGCCGGGGCCTCTGGTAAATGCTACAGCATCTATATCGTCTCTTGAAAGATTTGCTGAACGTATAGCCTCATCAACTACAGGGATAATATTTTGTTGATGAGCCCTTGATGCAAGCTCAGGGACCACACCACCGTATGACTTATGAACATTCTGATTAGCGATAATATTTGACAGAAGAATATTATCTTTTATTACCGCCGCTGAAGTATCATCGCAAGATGATTCAATGCCCAATATAATAACACTCATAAATTCCTGATGTTTATTAAAATATATAAATTATTTTTGCATTTCTTCGTTATATCAATACAGAAGACAACAAAAGTATCAAAAAGATTATTAAAATAGCGATTATTGTGTTGTTGGTATTTATTACAATGCCAACAATTGCTCTATTATACCTTCAGAATAAAAAGGTTCAAACATATGTAAGCGAGTACTTTATAGAAAAAGCCGGCAATTATCTGGACATTAATATCGATGTTTCATCTGTAAATTACAGCTTTTTCAAAAGACTACAGATTTATGATTTTTACATTGAAGACCAATTAGGAGATACCTTAATATATGCTGAAGTAGCAAAAGTCAGAATAAAAAAATTCAGGCCCGACAAAAAAGATATTCAGCTGAAGTTCATCATACTCGAAAATTCGCTTCTCAATATTCGCAAATATGAAAACAATACAAATTCAATGAAATTCCTAATCGATTCTTTAAGAAGCGATTTACCACCTGGGGAGAAACAAATTATTAATATTGAGCGGATGGCCATTCATGATGGACGGTTTGCATTGCAAGATCCGGCGAAAATTCCTAAACCAGAAAGCGTGGATTTTTCAGAATTGAAGGTGGATAACCTGAATGTGGATATCAAAAATTTTATCTTTAGGCAGGATACAGTTTACATGGATGTTAATAAGGTATCTGGAATTGAATCATCCGGATTTATCATGGATGATGTGAGTTTTCATCTCAATGTAGGCAAGCAATTCATGACATTTTACCAGGGTAAAATTATCACCCCTAATTCAATCGCTAATGTCCCTCTGGTTAATTTCGAATACACAATAGGTCAAAATTTTCGCTATTTCTATGATTCAATAGATCTTCACGTAACATCAAATAATTCATATTTAGATTACTCCGATGTGGGGTATTTCTTTCCTGATGTAAAGTATTTGGTAGGCAAATTTCATCTTGACGGCAGCATTTACGGAAAACCTAAAAACCTCCATGGTGAAAATCTAAAAATAGCATACAAAGAATACACAGAGCTCGATATGAATATGGATTTAGTTGGTCTCCCTGAAAAAGACAGTACTAAATTTCGTTTTGACATAAAAAACTTTCAAACCAAACCAGTCGAAATCTCAGAGATGTTTGAGTACTATCGGCCGGAAAACTATATTGACACTATTTATTCCAGCAGGTTAGACTCAATTATCTTTACCGGGTTAATAGATCGGGGGTCAAAAAATCTTCAAAGTCATGGTGATATCATTTCCAATCTAGGGCATATAAAATATGAAATGAACGCCATGAAAGAACAGAATAATCAATTGGTATTTGATGGTGACCTGCAATTAAGCAATTTCAACTTAGGTAGATTTCTCGATGCAGAAGATATTTTGCAAAATGTAACCATGGGCATATATTGTGATGGAACACAAACAAAAAATAGCCTCAATGCAAATTTTTCCGGATCAATTGATACTTTATCACTACTTAAATACCAATACAGTAACCTTGACTTAAAAGGGGCTGTTGAAAATGGAAACCTTGATGGTAAGCTTAGTATGGATGATAAAAATGTTCATTTTAACCTGCTGGGCAGAATCGCTTTTGATGATAAATTGAAAGAGGCTGATTTCAACATTGAAGTTAATAATTTAAATCCTTTTGCCTTAAATTATTTAGAGCATGATCCGGAACTGAGTGCCTCATTCTTTATCAATTCAAAACTTACAGGCACTACCCTTGATGATATAAACGGACATTTAGAGCTAATAGACGGACAATTTAAACGGGGAGCAGATAAAATAGAACTCGATAAAATCAGGCTTGATATAGCAAACCAGGCGGATAGCTCATCAATATACCTCGATTCAGATCCACTTAGCGCCTATCTGAGGGGAAATTACAAGTTTTCTGATTTACCTGTTAAGATAATAAATATGGTAAATGATCATCTTCATATTCTCCCTCCCAGGTCTGCTATCAATGACTCTACGGGGTCATTTACATATAATTTGGAAGTAAAGGATGCCCAAAATTTCTTGACATTTTTCTTTCCAAAATTAACCTTGGGAAATAATAGTCATTTACGTGGATTCTACAAAACCGATAACGACGAATATTTATCAATGAACTCTGGCTTCTTTACCAGTGTTGGATATGCAGATATCCAGATAAACGAAATGAATATCAATGCGGCTTCAGACACAAATGCTTTATCAATAAGGTTAAACGGAACAGAATTCACAGCAGGTGAATCTTTTCACATTTCTAATCCTGAAGCAAGCACAGCTATTAAGGATAACTCGACAAAAATCAATATTAACTGGAAAAATGACAGTATTCCTGAATATTCAGGAAACATACAAACCCATGGGATATTTACCCCGAAATCTGATACCAATACAATGGTATATAACATTAACATGCGTCCATCAATCTTCGTGTATGATAATCAGACATTTGAAATCCAGGAATCAAATTTAACAATAAGTACCGATGGCTACAAGACTGACAATCTTACAATCAGTGGAGAAAATCAGTCGCTTATTGTATATGGTGCTTATACAAATAACAAAGATGATTCCATTAGTGTTATATTAAATAATTTGAACCTCGACCTTATAAACAGGATCGACAAATCTATCAAACCCCAATTTGACGGATACATTTCCGGAAATGCTTCTTTTCAAAAGGAATCTGGCCGTCCTCTTTTTTCAACCGACCTTCATGCTGAAAACATCTATGTTAATAATGACCGAATAGGAAATGCTGATCTATTGGCCCAATGGAACAACAATAAGCAGGAACTTAGTTTTAATATTCAATCAAATACAGAAAATTCAAACATTATTTATCTTGATGGGGCGTATAAACCCGGAAACGATGCTATATCGGCTAAATTAAAACTTAAAAACCTGAATTTATCTGCATTAGAAGATTATACATCGGATTTCGTATCTAATCTATCAGGGAAAGGCAATGTTGCATTACAGATTTCCGGAAAAACGAAACGACCTGTATTAGACGGTGCGATTAGCGTCAGTGAATTTTCAGGTCTGATAAACGAAACAAAAACCACCTATACCATAAATGAAAATATTTCCGTTCAAAACAGTAAACTCCTCTTCGACGAATTTACTATTTCAGACGAATACGATTCGCAAATGCTTATCAACGGCAATATAGATCTCAGCAGAATAGACAACCCAGTCATCGATATTTCTGCCAGTGCAGAAAACTTCAATTATCTATCGACCGGCAGAAACGATAATCAACAAATTTATGGAGATATCTTTGCCACAACAATTTTCAATATCAAAGGGCCCTCAGACAACATTGACATTGAAATTGCCGCTTCCACAGAAAATAATACTAACCTTAAAATTCCACTTTTTACGCCAGAAGAAGCACGGTCATCAGATTTTATAAGATTCGTGAATGACGATATTAACATGGATCTTTCGAATGTTACTAATCAGGAAAACCAAGATAGTGAAAGAAAATTTACCATTGACATGGAGTTAGCAGTCACTTCAGATGCAAGCATGCAGCTTATTTTTGATCCCAGCATTGGAGATATAATTCAAGCCTCGGGAAATGGTGATTTAAAAATTGAGATGTTGCCAACCGGTGATATTAATATCTATGGAGATGTGTCCATTGATGACGGAGATTATCTATTCACGCTTCAGAATGTAATAAATAAGCGTTTCAGGATTAAACCAGGGGGTACTTTAACCTGGAACGGGTCACCCACTGATGTCACGGTTGATTTTGAGGCGATCTATGAAACAAAAGCTTCCACTTATAGCCTGGCTCCGGAACCAACTGAAAGCATGAAAAAAAGGATTCCAGTTCATTGCCTTTTATCACTTGACGGAGATCTCAGCAACCCCACCATTACGCCAAGCATTGCCCTCCCGACAGCAGAGCCGGAAACACGCTCGGTTGTCGAAACAAGCATAGGAACAGAAGAAGCGCTAATGCGCCAATTCATTTCTCTATTGGTAATTAACAACTTTATAAGTTCCGAATCTGAAAACAATCCATTGGGACCTACAGCCAGTGGCTCAGGAATTGCAGGTGTTACAGCAAGTGAATTGCTGAGCAACCAGCTAAGCAACTGGTTATCGCAAATCAGCAATGATTTTGATGTTGGTGTAAATTACAGACCGGGGGATAACATATCCAGCGATGAAGTTGAAGTTGCACTTTCCACACAGATTTTAAATGACCGAATTATTTTCAGTGGCAACCTGGATGTCGTGGGGGAAGAGGTCCCTACTACGTCTGGAGAGGCCTCAAATATTGTTGGTGATTTTAACCTTGAATTCAGATTAACAGATAAAATCAGCCTAAAAGCTTTTAACAGAGTAAATGATGACAGGGTTATACGACCATCCTTATATACTCAAGGTGTTGGTGTAATATACAGAAGTGAATTTGACAGTTTTTCTGATATTTTTCGGAAGAAGCAAGCTGGACAACCATTTGAAGAAGATGATCAATTGGAAATGGATGCTGTTATCAGGAATGATGATTAACCCTTGTGCTATCCCTGTTGAAAATTACTTGAATTTATTGAAAACGAGATATACTACATCCCTGCATATCTCGTTTTTTTATATATATTCGCTGAACGATATTAATGGTTTTAAACAAATTTCAAATGGTAGGATTATTCATTCTTTTACAAAACACAATGCCAGACACTTCTATGACACAGGGCACAGGAACAGAATCTTTTATTGAACTTGCAATCAAAGGTGGATGGGTTATGGTGCCAGTTGTGCTGCTAAGCCTGGTAGCGGTTTATATATTTTTTGAACGTTGGTTTGCCATAAAAAAAGCTGCCAGTATCGACCAGAATTTCATGAACAGGATCAAGGATTATATCATGGATGACAAAGTTGAATCAGCAAAAACCCTGTGTCAGTCGACCGACAATCCTGTTGCTGCCATGATCGAAAAAGGTATTTCACGCATTGGGAGACCACTTAATGATGTAAATGCGGCCATTGAAAATGTAGGTCGACTTGAAGTATATAAACTTGAGCGTGGATTACCAACCTTAGCCAGTGTAGCTGGTGGAGCACCGATGATCGGATTCCTTGGAACTGTAATTGGAATGGTACAGGCATTTCACCAAATGTCAACTGCAGGTAATAACATCAACGTCGGGGAATTATCGGGCGGTATATACACTGCTCTTATTACGACTGTAGCCGGTCTAATCGTGGGGATTATAGCCTTTTTTGCTTATAATGTTCTTGTGGCAAGGGTAGACAAGGTTATTAATACGATGGAAGCCAGCAGTACTGAGTTTATTGACCTATTAAATGAACCGGCAAAATAACAGACATAATAACAAGCCATAATCTAAAGCACAGAGGTTAGAATTATAATAAGATGAACCCTCATCATTGAGTAAGGATTATAACGGAGCAATGACAGAAGGACATCATTAAATGTACTTTGAATCCAGACAGATAATATGATGAGGTTGCTCGTGCAGAAATTTATTTTAACGGTACTCGCGAGCTCGCTTCGCTCGGTTCGCACGCTGTCGCCGAGGCTTTAGCGTAG
>Ga0102940_1001058_pt1 | contig 18231 bp, 12 predicted proteins | sample SalPonR2_C_D1_MG_FD_78215 | JGI IMG/M metagenome (GOLD analysis project Ga0102940, IMG submission 78215) | Salt pond soil microbial communities from South San Francisco under conditions of wetland restoration - Salt Pond MetaG R2_C_D1_MG | ecosystem: Environmental > Aquatic > Marine > Intertidal... | reverse complement strand
TTGAATGATGAATGTCGGTTTTCGATCTGGCGATGGGAAGCGATTGTGCTTACCCCCCAATTCGAGCCAGTGGTTTAGTTAGGAAAACCGCAAATTAGTCCCTGATTATGAAACGGAAACGTAGAACATTTAGCGCAGAATTCAACCTAAAGGTTATCCTGGCAGCACTCCAGGAATGGCTAATTTCTCTATCTGAATGCTCCAGAGAAAGGAAAAGAATTATACAAGGAATCCGAAACGCACATCACTTTTTATAACTTTGAACGGGTCATCAACATCTCAACAAGAAGACTCCAGCCGAGGTCTGCTTTGGCCACAAAACCACATCACCACACCACCTAAACCTCATAATCCCGCGCAAACTCGGCCCGGGTCGGCCGGTAGTAAATGAATAAGGCCAAACCAATCAGGAAGAGCAGCAGGTAATTCAAATGATGGGTAAGCAGGGCGGCAATGATGGCCAAAAAATTGGCCCCTTCCAAAATAGCAAGGCGAATGAGTACCCGCTGCCGGTAGTGTTGCAACTTGGCCTCAATGTTTTGTAAGGTAGGAGCCACCTGCCGCTGTTGCCCGTTAAGAATTAGCACAATGGTGGCTGCTCCAATCAATGCGGCAGGTACCAGAAAGCGAAAACTCATTACCGACCGCGGCTCCACCGTCGGCCCCGAGCCCAGGTAGGTAACGACCAACGCAAACAACAGCTGCCCGGCAAAGAGCGCGACAAATAAATTAATTAGTTGACGAAGTTGAGGATACGTAGCCATAAGTATGATGGTTTCTTATAAAAAGCATGTCTCCGGAAGTTGTTGGATGAAGCTTTTAATGTATCCCGTGCATCCACCGCCGGAGTGTCGGCACCAGGGCTAACAAGACCAGCGCTGCCCCCAGCACTACCAGCACGCCCCAGGTCAGATAAGTAGCGGTGTACTGACTTAACGAATCCATAATATCTAACTGCTGCCCGTTGACATCTTTGGCTTCGGTTAGCTTACCAATCTGTCCGGCCATAGAGTTGGCCAGCGAGATCGACAAGAACCACGCCCCCATAACAAAACCGACAATCTTGTCGGGCGACAGCTTGGTGACCATCGACAACCCTACCGGTGACAAACTCAGCTCACCCGTGGTGTGGAACAAATACATCACCGCCAAAAAGATGATTGGTACCAGTCCGTCGTTGGCAAAGTACCGGGCGCCGATTACGATCACCACAAAGCCCAACGCCAGCTGCGCCAGGCCCAGCACAAATTTCATGGGTGTACTGGGCTCCATTTTATTTTTGCGCAAGCGCAACCAGATCCAGGAAAAGATGGGTGCGAAAATGATGACAAACAAGGGGTTCAAGCTCTGGAACTGACTGGCCGGAATGACCTCGCCAAAAACCACCCGGTCAACATTGCGCTCGGCGAAGAGCGTCAGCGACGAGCCCGCCTGTTCAAAGAGGGCCCAGAAAACGGCGTGGAAAAAGAAGAGTACCGCTACCACCAATAGCCGCTGCCCCTCAGCTTTGTCTTTTGCCGATAAGGCGTACACCACAAAATAGCCCAGAATGACCAAACTGGCGATCGAAAGGATGGCCGACAAGACGGTATCCAGGTCCAGGAAAATTACCACAATCGGTAGAAAGAGGAGCGAACCAATATACACGGCCTGATTTTGGCTTAAGCCTAAAATCCACGGTTTGCGTACCGCTTCCGGATCGGGCTCCAGTCCTTTATCTTCAAAGCGGTTGCGGCGGGCAGCAAGCCAGAAGACAATCAGCCCCAGGGTCATCCCGATACCGGCCAGGCCAAAACCGAGGTGCCAGTTGATGCGCTCGCCCACGTAGCCACAGGTGAGCGTCGCCAGCAGCGACCCCACGTTGACCCCCATGTAAAAAATGGAAAAAGCGGCATCCTTACGGGCGTCGTCTTTATCGTAGAATTCTCCGAGGAAACTTGAGATATTTGGCTTGAAATAGCCGTTACCCACAATGATCAGGGCCAGCCCCAGAAAAAAGATCGTCGTAATTTCCTCCAGTGCCGGAATACCCGCCAGCGCCAGGGTGAGGTGTCCGGCGGCCATCAGTCCGCCACCCCAGATGATGGCTTTGCGGAAACCAAACACCCGATCGGCGACCAGGCCACCTAATACGGGAAAGAGGTACACCATAGCCGTATAGGCCCCATAAATACCTATCGCCTTGGTACGGGCCAGATCGTCGCCCATATCAATGAAGAGTACCTTGGCCATATAAAGCGTCAGGATCGCCCGCATGCCATAGTAGGAAAAGCGTTCCCACATCTCGGCAAAAAAGAGGGTAAATAGAGCCCGCGGATGAATCTTGCGGTTAGAGCGAATAATCAACGGCACCCAGACCAGGACGAATGCCCAGCCGATAATCAACAAGGTAAGCGCTAAATCAAGTTTCATGTCGGTTGTTTATAGTGTACAAACAAAAGCCACAAGGGGAAAAGTAAAAACCGGTCTTCGTGCGCGATCACGCATGAAGACCAGTTGTCGATTAATCCCGAAGGTTTTCGTCGGCCAGCTCAAAACCTCCCTGAACCTCGGTATCTTCAACAGTAATATCTTCAGCACCGTGGGTCAGACGCTTTAATGGCTTGAGTAATGCCAGGACGATCAGGCCTACTACGGTACAGAAAATAGCGATGCCGGTAAAAATTTCCAATTCACCGGCACTTTGTGCGTATTCCCCTACCAGGCCCGCCACTTTGTTGCCCAGACCGGTAGCGGCAAAATAAGCTCCCATCATAAAGGAGGCATACTTAACCGGAGCCAGCTTGGTGATAAACGATAGTGCAACGGGAGAAGCGCACAGCTCACCTACCGTATGGAAAAGGTAAGCCAATACCAGCCAGTACATAGCGGCCGATCCGGTCTCATCGTACTGTACCGAAGCGGCGGTCATAAACAGGAATCCCCAGCCCATGATCATCACACCCCAGGCCATTTTGAACAGGGAAGACCCCTCGCGACCCCGGTGTTTCCAGCGGTACCAGAAGTTGGCCACGGCGGTACCCAGGGTAATGATAAAGAAAGCATTGACCGATTGAAACCAGGAAGCCGGCACCTCGAAGCCCAACAACATGCGGTTGGTCTTCTGCTCGGCGTAGAGGTTCATCAAGCCACCGGCCTGTTCAAACGCGCCCCAAAAGACAATAATCAGCAGAAAGGATAAGAACATCACCTTCATGCGATCTTTTTCAACGTTAGTCAGAGGACGGCTAAAAGCCTCGTTGTCTGGCGAGTCTGCGGTGCCGATAAAGTCACCAATCCCCTTCAGATACTTTTGGCCCCAAACGTAAACGGCCTGCCCGATTAACATGCCGATACCGGCCAATCCAAAGCCATAGTGCCAGCCAATATTTTCGCCCACATATCCTACAATCAGGGCCGAGAGAAATGCACCTACATTGATACCGATATAAAAAATGGTGAACCCTTTGTCACGGCGGTCATCACCGGGCCGGTAAAGACTACCGACCATAGTCGAAATATTCGGTTTCAGGCAGCCTACGCCCAGGACAATCAGGCCCAGCCCCGCGTAGAAAGCCGTTACTCCGGGTAGGGCTAGCGTACCGTGTCCGGCTACCAGCAGGGCGCCCCCCAACATCACTGTCTTGCGTTGTCCCAGATAGCGGTCGGCAATGATACCGCCTGGAATAGATGCCAGATAAACCAGCATGGTATACCATCCGTAAAGGACGAGCGCCTCGGAGTTGGTCCAGCCGAAACCAGGGTTGTCACCGGCCGTTTCCGAAACGAGAAAGAGGACGAGAATCGCCCGCATACCGTAGTAAGAAAAGCGTTCCCAAAGCTCAGTAAAAAAGAGAACGTACAGGCCAACGGGATGGCCAAACAACTGTGGTTGGTTCTCATAGTCGAAGGTGCGTGTTTCCGCCATAACGTAGCTAATGGTTAGTGTTTGTTTGTCAATTGTGCCTAAAAGTAAGGAATTCCCGGCCGACTTTTTACGTCGAGCGGGAATTCATTTTGTACCCCGGGAGCTTTCAATGGTTTTCTTTGGGATGAATAAGACTAGCCCGGTGGTTATTCTGCTTGCGCAAAAAACGTAACCCGGATTATTTATGCCTTTTTCGCATTGAGCGGCGCAACCGGTGGTCAGGCTTGGCTATCCGCAGGAATGAGCTGTGCAGGCGTGTCGGGCAGCGAAAGATGAGGACAGGCAAGAATGGCGGGGCCTGTAAAATGCCGGAAGCAAAGCTTCGCTGTATTTCACGGGGCTCCGAGTAATAGATCAATTCGTGCCTAATCCGGGTTACCCGGGCAGGCGTAGCGAATCAACCGGCAGAGCGTAGGGTTCCCCGCTAGGACGCTCAAATTCCACGGTGTATCCGGAGTTTTCCCCCATAAAGCGAATCACGTCCAGAATCTGAATGCCCTGCTCACGGGCCTTATCCATCAGATCACTTTCCAAAGCTTTGGCTTCGATAAAATCGCGGGCATCTTTATTAAGTTGGGTATAGTCACTTTCGTCAAAATAATTAAAGGTACCCTCCGACAAATCGTAATAATCAATATCGTGCTGAATAGAAATTACCTCCGGCTCGGCCGGAATATTGCGTACAATCAATCGGTTCTCTTCCGGCAGAATATCGAGCTCCAGGTTGCCCAGGTCAAAACCTACCGATACCTTGGCTTGCACCCGCAGGATAGCTTTTTTGCGGAAGATCCACCAGTCGTAGCCGACGTAGTCTTTATAATTGTACAATTCGGAGAAATACCCTTCTACGGTCACCAGCTTGGCTACCGTCTTGATCTTTTCCAGCAAGACGGTGCTTTCTTTTTCTTCTTCCCGTTCCCAACCAAAATCCAGCGAGCGGGACACGTAAACGCCCAGGGCAAAAGACATACCTAGCAGCAGTAGAATTAGTACGTAACGAAGGATTTTCATGTCAATTGGTATTTGGTAGATGGTATTAGGTAGTAGATATCGGGTGCAATTTACTTAATACCTGATACTAACTACCTGCTACTGTCATGTCACCTCTTAGCCGTCAACTCGTGCTTCAGGCCCTTATAATCTTTCAGAACGGCTTTTACCGACCCTACGGAGAGGGGAGACTCAATTTGCAGGGGGATGCGATTTTTGTCATCAGAGACCCAGACCTTCACGTTGGCCCCTTCGTCGAAAACATTACCGGCAATCACTTCCGGAGAAAAGATCATGGTATCAAAGCGCCCCTGCCCACGGATGCGCTTCTTTTTGTCTTTACCCCGATAAACGACTTGTAGCGGCCAGGTGTCTTTATCAATAAATATTTTGATCGGAAAAGCTTCTCCCTCGTCCATATTCTGAAAATCGAGGTTGCGGCTAAAGTAGATGATGGATAGGATATCGTGAATACACTGCTCCACGGGATAGTTTGTCAGTTCAGCTTCCGCTTTAGTTTTACCGCGCATTGACCTGGCCACCCCGGTATCCCGGTCAAACTCCACCCGGTCGTACAGGCGGTAGGGGCCCTCCTCTACATCGCGCACAGAGACGGTGGGCAGGAGCGTTTCCTTATCAAGCCAGCTGTGGTAGTAATCGCGCACCTTAAAAAAGGAATCATACGAGCGGTACGTCTCACCGATAGCCGATATATGATACTGATCGCCCGTGTCCTGCACGCGGAAGGTTACCTCCCCCGCCGATACCCAGACGAACTTCCAGTTGTAATACATCTTGAAAGTGAGCTCTTCCCCGGGAGAAAAGGCTTTATTTTCGGTCATACAGTAGCTGTCCTGTACTACTTTCGAAGGAGTCGCATCTGATATACTACCGCCCGGCAGGGTCAGCGCGGTCAGCAGCGTCAGTGTCCAGGGAATCAGACCGGAGGTAAGCAAGTTGGTTTTCATCGTCATTTGGTTTTAATAAGTTGATGCGAATAATCGTCGTCAGACCCCACAACCCTGGTAATAAGAGGTTTATGAAAAACAAGCCATACGACGCCGTCAGCACACTCAAATCATTGGTACCGAATACGCCCCAGACAAAGAGGGCTATTTCGCCGCGTGCCAGCAACCCTAGTGCCGGTGGCAGTGGAACGCTCGTTTGTAATAAAAACACCGTCGCTATCCCCGCAAAAGCGGAACCCGGAGGAATATTCAGTCCGGTACATTGCAACATTCCGTAGTATTGCACGCTATATACGACGTAACGCAAAAATGCCCAACCTATCCCCGCCACTACGAGTCGCTGACGGTAGGTACGCATTACATTCATTGAATGACGCACCCAGGCGAATCGTTGTATCCAGGGCCATTTTTTAACAAAAAATAACAGTTTATCTACCCATAACAACAAGATTATCAACAAAATGGTGCCCCCCACGCCCACAAAAACAAAGGGAGACAGTGTTGCCCACTCCAGGGTCGTAAACTGTGGTAAAAAGTACAATGCACCTAGCCAGCCCATTGAGAGCAAGACCATTAGCTGTACGTACCCTGCGGCCAGGGTAGCCACCAAAATCTGCCCTTTTTCTGCTGTCGGAATGACCAGCAAGCGCCCCAGATAATCTCCCAGCCGGTTAGGCGTAAATAAAGAGAACGTCACCCCCGCCACCACAGCGCGCAAGTGCTGCCCAACAGTCATCTGAGTAAAGGTGCGCGTAAAGACCTGCCACTTGAGGCTCTCCAAAAGCCAGTTTACCGGCATCAGCAATACGCAAAGCCACAACCAACCTAGCTCGGCTGACTGTAACCCCCTCACAAAATGTTGATACATCGCCGGTAAATCCTGCCCGGCAATCCGCTGTCGATACAACACCCAGGCCAGAAGCCCCACAATGAGGACCTTGAATACCAGGTTCAGCCCTTTCCGAAACCGGGAGGTCGACAGGCGATGCAATACGGAGGAGTGGTGCTGCAAAACAAAACGTTTCAAAAAAATTGTTTACCCGTAGATTTTCTACTACTTTAGAGTATGCTAAATATTCATTTTTAGCCCCAAAACGTACCCTGCATTATGGACTTTAGATATGCTCCTTATCTATGAAAAAAACGAAACATCCCGCCGAATCGTATCGCATTTTGGGCATCGACCCCGGAACCAATGTCCTGGGCTATGCCGTCCTGCAGGTGACCGGTAAACAGCTGGAAGCACTTGACATCGGTGTGGTGTACATGAAGCACCTCGATCAGCATCAGTACAAGCTCAAAAAGATTTTTGAGCGCTTACAGACAATTATTACCACCTACCAACCGCGCGAGATGGCTGTCGAGGCTCCATTTTACGGAAAAAACCCCCAATCCATGCTTAAGCTCGGCCGTGCTCAGGGGGTCGCTATTGCAGCCGGCATTACCAAAGGGGTAGAGGTGACCGAATACTCCCCGAAAAAAATTAAAGTTGCTATTACCGGTAGTGGGAATGCTTCTAAAGAACAGGTATCCGCGATGCTCGACTCTATCCTGAAGGTTAAGTTAGAAAAAAAATACCTCGATGCTACCGACGCCCTCGCCGTAGCCCTCTGCCACCATTATCAAGCCTCATCAGTGCTACCCGGTAAAAAGCGGTATTCCGATTGGTCGTCATTCCTGAAAGATAATCCCCAGCGTAAAGGGTAGTTGTTAGAGATTAGATGTACTACCAATAGAACCTGGGGACACTTTGAGCTAGTACCAAATGTATCTATTGAGCAGCACTTTAGTTAAGTAGTACCTAGCCAGATGAAGGTACAGAACAAATTACCTGAAAGCTGTAATTCTGCCATGCCAGGGAAGACATCTATTTTACGTGGCACCTGCTACTTGATACAATACCCCGATTATTCCCCTGTGGACCTGTAAGCAGCTGATAAGTGATAATGCCCCTAAGTGAACAGACAGTACATCTAACATCTGGCATCCAAAAATACACTCCGGATGCCCCCAGAATAGACCTAAAGCTTCTCCGCCACCCGTTCAGCCAGAGCGGCCATCTCATCTTGTTCCATATTCACCGGAGGCTTCCCAAACTGCAGATCAGTAATCGCGTTGATGGGCACGAGGTGTATATGCACGTGGGGCACTTCCAGCCCCAGTACTGCCACGCCAATCCGTTCACAGGGTACGCATTGCTCCAGCGCTTTGGCTACCTTTTTGGCGAAAGCCATCAAGCCCGCTAATAACTCATCATCTAAATCGAAGATGTAATCAACTTCCTTCTTGGGTATCACGAGCGTATGGCCTTTTGCCATCGGACGAATATCCAGAAAAGCAAAAAACCGGTCATCTTCAGCAATCTTGTACGAAGGAATTTCTCCCGCAATAATTTTAGTAAAAATACTAGCCATAATGAGTGGTCATGGTGATCAAAAGACACGAGGCTATCTGATACGAAATCGGATAGCCTCGTGGAAGGTACAAAAGAAATGGAATTGGCGCCAATTAAATGGTAATATCAACGACTTCGAATTCCATACTACCGCGCGGTGTTTCTACCACGGCCGTTTCGCCTACTTTTTTACCCAACAGACCTTTTCCCATGGGCGAACTGACAGAAATCTTCTTCGCTTTCAGGTCAGCCACCGATTCGGAGACCAGCTGATAGGTGATCTCTTTCTTATTCTTCTTATTCCGGATTGTCACTTTGGACAGGACGGTCACTTTTGAGGTGTCTACATCTTTCTCATCGAGGATACGGACATTAGAGAGCTTTTTCTCCAGCTCACTGATGCGCATTTCCAGCATTCCCTGGGCATCTTTAGCCGCATCATACTCCGCATTTTCCGACAGGTCGCCTTTTTCACGGGCTTCGGCGATAGCGTCCGCCGCCTCAGAACGTCCTGTAGTTTTCATTTCGTCCAGTTCGGCTTTCAGTCTGGCGTAGTCCTCTTGTGTCATATAATCATAACCAGCCATAACATATTTATTTTTGTTCAAAAATAACGCACGAAACCGGACGATTCGCATCTCCGTTTCTCCGTCTCCGGTCTTATGCGTTGTAGTTAATAATTGCTAATCTCCCCGCCCACAAACCAGTACATTTGTGCAAATCTGTACGTCATATGGTGTGTAGTGTAACGGTGATGGCCAAAGTTACGTACCCCGCTAGCGGAATACAGGCAGAATTAAGAGCCCTTCATCATGATGGCTGCGAGAAGTAGCCAGTTGCAAGAACTCATAAGCGTTCACGAGTGCCGAATCATCGAAAGCCCCTACGTGGGCTCATAATATGGATCGACTAACTCTACAAACGACTGCGGGAAGTATTAGTTTTCTTTGCATTTAATTTAAAAAAAAGAAGAACGTTTCTGCCCTTTCGGGCAAAAACGTCCTTAACGCTTACAAAGATAGCGAATTTTCTATCAGATAATCAAGCCCCTAAAGACTGAAACGCAAAGAGATATTATGTGTCCCGTTATAAATACGGGTTGCCCGATAGGCGTAATCCAGCCCCACACGGGTGTTTTTTTCTTCCCGGCTCAACGGGAATTCAATGGATCCGCCGGCACTCAACCCACTATACAGTGGCTGTGCTGCATCTTGCTCCGACCCCAGGTCGTACTTATAGGCTGCCCGCACTTTGAACTGCTCGGCCAGGGCATATTCGAACCCTGCCCCCAGCTGATCGCGGGAAAAAGAGTGAGACGTAAAGTTACCCATCAGGCTGATGCGGTGTTTCTCGAAGGGAAACAGGTCATAGGCGACTCCCAGGTTGAGCATGGAAGGCATACTGAATTCAGCGGCCCGGCTGTTGTACGTCAGCTCGTAAGCCGATTGATTGGGGGAAGGACGTTGCGTGGCCAGGCCCTCTCCACCAAAGCGCATGGGGGAGCCCACATTGCGCAAGCTGATTCCGATCTTAAAATTATCATTCGGCCCCGTTACGTACTGAATGCCAGCATCGATCGCCAGGCCAAAGGCCGCAATATCGGTCAACGATTGGGACACCCCCCGCACCGTAATGCCTACCGAAACTTTGTTCTCAAAGATGTGGGAATAGCTCACTCCAATATTGAAAAAATTAGGCGAATACGTCGCTCCTGTTCCCTCCGGCTGATCATCCGTCGTTACCCGGATATCGCCAAAATCAATCGCCATAATACTAAGGCCAAACGCACCGTTATCGCCTATTTTGCGGCTCAGCCCGAGCGCATTCATGCGAATGTCTACACCCTGCATGTAATTGGCGTGGCCAAGCATCACTTCCATGCGATCGACGCGCACCAATCCGGCCACATTCAGGCGCATAGCTTCTACGCCGCTAATGCTGGCCGTGTTGATGGTATGTAGCCCGGCCGAGGGTGCCCAGGGGTTCATCAACAATTCGTATGCGCCCGCTTCACCCTGCCGGTCGGGATTACCCGCCTGTACTAGCCCGGGGAAAGCCATCAGTAAAAGGAGTGCTATATATAATCGTACCATATTCATACTTCAAGTTTTACCCGACTTTACAGACCGGATGGATCAAACTGACGGTTTACACCAAACCATTTAATTGTGCGCTCGCCGAGCGGCCCCGCATCCACGTGGATCAGGTAAACCCCGCTGGCAATTGGAATCCCCTGCGTATTGCGTAGATCCCATTCGAGGGCCGGCGCAATCTGCTGCTGATTGATGGCCCGGTTGTTTCCCTGAGGTACGGCCCCAGCTTCATCCCGGTCGTAGCGACGAATCAACTTACCGTCCAGCGTGTAAATTGTTACCTGACACTGGGCAGGCAGATTCGTAATCTTGACGGTCGTGGTGAACTGCGATACCTCGTAATCACTAAATCCGTAGTATGGATTTGGCACTACATTGATCATATCGAGGGCCTCACTTACCTGACGCTCACTGAGTTCGCTCGCCTCTTTTCCCGTAAGGGAGAATAAATAAGTCGGATAGCCATCATTAACCCCGGTACCCACATCGACCTGATACGGGTTATTCACTCGTAGCTTGAGCACGACATCTTCCGGAATCAGGCCTTCCTGATAGCTGTTGAATGTGACTCCCGCACGCGGCATTACAAAGCCGGCCCATACCAGATCGCGCATCGCCTGAACCTTAAACAACGGACTCGGACTTGGCCGCAAAGCACGCCGGAAAGCGGCGCATTCGTCGTACGGGGTATTGGCTACATAAATAAAATGTTGCCCCCCGGCAATGTACGGTGCCAGGGCGCCATCGGAGACACCGGCGGCAATAATGTCGCTCGGGTTATACATCATATCTGCTCCCACGTCAAGGCGCGGATCGTCCAGGTCGCGGTAAAAAGAGTTTTCGCCAAAGAAAATATTGAGCCTCTGGCCGGTCTCCACGTCAATTGCGTAGCCGGGGAACCACCCCATGCCTTCGCCTGGATCTTCATTATCCTGATCCGGTATACCATCGCCATCCTCGTCAAAGCGGGTAACGTTGGCGGCCTGCCGTAGATCGAATTGACTACGGTTGCCGACCGCGGTAAAGTTCTGTTGCTGGTAGAAGCGGTTGTTGGTCTCTACGACCACACACCGGCTCCATAGATCCTTATTGGAGGTCAGTACAATATCGACGTTAGGCACATCGGACAGTTGACTCTGGGCGCGCACGATACCATTGCCGCTAATGTCGGTCCAGGCCGGTGTAATGTAAGGTGTATTAACCTCGTCCTGCTGCCGGTAATTGGCCAGGTAATAGGGCACGAAGTATCCGGGGCCAATATTACTCAACTCCTGATTCGGATCGAGCGCAGCGTCAACCTCGCCATCGGCGGTCGCCACATAGTTGAAGACCGACTGATCAAATGTTAAATTTCCCGGTGCAAACTCATCGCGAATGCCGAATACCCAGGGCAAAGCATCATCGGCCAGATATTCTTCTTCGTAACCGATAGCGCCGTTATTCTCCGCCTGGGGTTCCCCGACATCAGCGACCTGCGCAACCGAAACACTAAACCCAAACTCCTTAATGATCTGCTCATTCAAAAACTCGATGGGCACCTCCGATTGAATCACGGGCGCTCCCGGATCAGTCAGACTACGTAACGACCAGCGAGCTCCGGGTTCTAATTCGTCGTTATCCACGTTCTGATCGAAAAAGCGTAACTCAAAGGCTCCGTCTTTTACTTCAAGCGGATTAAACACCTGAATATCTATCGGTCCCCGGCCCGGGCGATAGGTAATGCTTCCATCAAATGATCCATCAAGGATTTCCTGGCGGGTTTCCTCACTCATATCGAGAAAGACACCACTATTACCCACCCCGTCGAGGCGGGTCACTACGGCTCCGTCCCCATAATCTGCATTTAGAGCCCGGTCGATAACAGGCCGGGGAATAACGGTGTAAAATGGATTATCGCCATCGCCGATATTGCGCCGTCCTTCCAGGTAGGGCGACCGTTGCCCCAGTACCTGATCAGGCTCAAACTCCCGATAATTGTTGTGGGCATAAGCAATAGCAGTGAAATAATATTTTTTGTGGTTTACCAGGCGCCGATCGCCTTCCGCAAATTGATCTTCGGTGATGCGGAAGGTATGGCGGATACCATTGTCGTTGCCTTCTACTTGTAATTCGGGTACATAATATTCCTCTCCGGTTGGGTTGTCGACCGTAGTCCAGTTAAAGATACGATCAATGCCATTTTTGATATCCACCTGGTAAATCAACCGGGCACGGTCGGGGTTATCCAGGTCGGCAATAGTCACGTCGGAACCAGCTAATTGGTAGAGTTTGTAGCCCTCGAAGCGGTAGAGGGAATCTTCTTCTCCTGCCGGAATCTGCAAGCCGCGCTGTGCGTACTGCTCAAAAGCGTTATTAGAGGTAAGAGAATCATTAGTAAATACCGCTACTACCTCCCGGTCGAGCTCAATAAAGTCCACATCGGGCGCGTCGGGTCCATCCGTAATTTCGAAGCAATTGTCGAAGAGGGCCTGGGCAATATCATCGGCTTCCTGCAGCTTGGCAATGTCCGGACAGGGGTAGTTTTGGTCGGCTACCCACACGGCTCCGATGATCAGCTCGTTGATCGCACCCGGATCGAGTCGGAAAGGGCCGGAGGCTTGTAGGGTGCGGCGGTCGCCAAAAGGCAGCCCCGAAGAACACATACTCCAGCCATCGTTCTGATTGGGAGCATCGATAAAAGCGTATTTCACCGGGTCGCCATCCTGATAGGCATCGTCACCAAAGGTAAACGGCGATCCATCGCGCCACGAGCCGGAAATATAGTTGTAGTACTCCTGCGCCACGGTAGGGTCGGTGGTGCCCGGAGGTGGCCCGCCAACGGCTCCGTTATTGTAATAGGTAAAGGATGACATGCCCAGTTCATTTCCCAGCTCATCCAGAGGGCCGCGGAAATAGTCTATTCCCAGCATGGGAATTTCTTCACAGTAGGTATTGACCCCACCGGGACAGGCACAGCCGGTTTGTCCGTCGAGAGCATCTTCATTATACACATAAGCCATACTACGGGTGGTATCACACCCTACATAATCATCCGTAAAGCACCCCAGGTCAGGATCGACCCACATGGCAAAAAACATAGAATCGATACTCTCTACTGCCCGGTTAATCAGTTTATAGCGCTGAAACGTCATATCATTAATCTCATCGTTGGTCGCGTAGGCGAAGGCCTGTACCTGCACTTCCATTTGTATGGGGTCACCCATCGATTCAGCGTGAATATTGCCGGCGTCGTTGTAGATCCAGAAAGTCATTTCATCGGCAAATTGTGGTTTCTCCAGGCATCCTCGAATCTCAATCACCGGGAAGTCACCCAGCTCGGGGTTGTATTCTCCGTCGCCATCCTGATCCCAGAATCCGGCCAATCCCTGCGTGGTATTGGGTAAGCTGAAGCCGTGAATGTCTTCAAAAAAGGGATTACCCTTGGCCGGCCAACCCCGCACATCGACGGGAATATCATCGGCATTATAGGCCGTACCTTGTACGTTGGCCTGCTCCCAGTTGCGGATGTGCTCCTGAATACTTTCCCCCGATACGGTAAAGAAACGATCCCACTGGGCGCATACGTTCTGATTAACGGTGCCCGTATTGGGGTCGAGGGGGCCGGGCCAATAGTCGAAGTCGCCCCCGTTACGCCCGTAGGTCTGAGCCGCCAGTTTGAGGTTACCTGCCGGGTCGACACCACCCAACCAAACCGCTCCGGCGAAGATCGACGATACCTCTGGTTGGCCAGGAGGTACCTTGGGCACCACGTAGCGCCCGTCGGTACCGTCCCACCATACGTCGCCCCCCGTAGTCAGGCGGGCCCGCACGTTATTGATCGACATATCCACCTGATTGATGGCATTATCACAGTCTTCCCGGAACGAACGTGTCTCCAGATTCTCTTTTGCTTTGCGGCGGTTCAATTCAGGATTGATATTGGCATAGCCTTTCGGCAAAAAAGCCAGACCAGCCAGGCACAACAGCCACGACAATCGCATTTGCATAGCTCTATTTTTTATATATCGGCTCATCCGAGTGAGTTTTTAATTAAAAGTCGAGAATCGCCCCCAGGAAAATCCGCCGGGGTAGGGCGTATTGATCCGGATTGATCAATGCCCATTGGTACGAGGCTAAAAAAGCATCGACCTGCCGCACCGAATTTTCAATGGATTGCAACTGATCCAGTCCGTTTGGCGACGCCAGGAAGCCATCATCTGTTGGTGACCCCGTCACGGGATAGACGTTAAGCACATTCTGACGGTCGAGTAGATTGGAAATACGGCAGTACACGTTCAGCCCCAAACCATCATTGATGCGAAAGGTCTTATCAACCCGCAAATTAAGCGTAAAAGTCCATGGCTGACGGGCACCGTTAATAGCACCTGCCGTTTGTGCTCCCCCTAACTGTTCGGGTGTCAACTGTGCGGTGTAAGGGCGCCCGGAAACGGCGACCGTCTGCAAGTTGACCCCAAAGTTGGCCAGAATATCTGTATCAAATACCCGCGGACCGTTGTAAAAGCGACCACTACCGTAGCGGTAATCCATCACTAGGTTGATGCGGTGACGTTCGTCAAAATTCAGAGGAAACAGGGTCCGCAGATTCCCCCGGCTAGTTAACCCCCGCTGCGAATTGGCATCGGATCCGGTACCATCGGCAAACTGCAGAGTGTAGTTGGTATTCAACGTCAGGTTACCTGTGCGGCGCAGCTCGTACTCGAAGGAGAAACCATAGACCGTACCGAAATCGATATTATCGTACGTCGTATACTGACTCACAACCGGTACGGGGAAGAACGTGCGCTGCTGAATCATATCGCGCAGCTCTTTGTAGTAGGCCGCAAATTTAAACTTTGAAGTATTTGTCAGCTTCTGCTGGAAGCCAATCTCATAATCAATGGTACGCTCCGGACGAAGCGCGGGGTTATTGCGCAGCGACCCTACGCGATCGGTAAAATAAAAATAATCGAGGGCGGTCGCCAGGGTATTGGAAGGTGGTCGCTGTACCAGGATATCGTAGTGCGCAAAGAAATTAGCATTCTGGGAAATAGGGAACGAAAATGCCAACCGTGGCATGATGTTGATCTGTGTCTCGTAGTCTTCAAAAGAAACACTTGGATCGTAATCAGGTGACTTGATGAAGTTGGTATTTTCCTCAACCCGCTCATCCGCATACTTTGGGAATACCAGTCCCCCGCTAAAGATTTCAATCGGGCTGTTGACCGGTGTACCATTGCCCCGGTACCACTGATCACCATTGCGGTAGGCTTGTACTGACGTACCCGTTTCATCCAGGTATACTTTGTAGTCGAAATCAATGTTCCCCGGCCGCTGCCCACCGAATTGATCATGGTACTGTTTAGCCCCCATAATTTCGTAAAGGGAATAAGGATCTTTCAATACCTGCGTATTGGCATCGTAGGCATCCACTCGTACTCCGAGACGGAAAATGATGTCGCGGAACGTGAATTTATCTTGTAGGTAAAAGGCCGTATAAACCGGTCGGTTGGGGGCTACCGGAAAGGTACGTACCCCTTCGGCATCGCGGGCCGTAAAGAAATCGGCGAACGAGCCGTCGAATCGATTACCGAGGTAATCATACCCGAAGTAATCCAGCGCATTCTGATCGTTCAATTCCCGGGCAGAGAACAAGTCAAGACTTAGTTGATCGGGCGACAGTCCGTCAATATTGACAAATTGATTGAGCGGTATACCAAGTTGTTCGCGGATGGTGCGGTAGAAGCGGTTATCGGCACTTTCCACAATTGATACTTCCCGCAGCGCAGTATTGGGGAAATTGGGGATATCGAGAGTACCAACGGTATCGGCCCCCGGAGCAATACCCTGAATGTGGTTATTGACCTGTTGACGAGCTATGTCCCACAAATTACGTGGCGAAACGACGTAGGCCCGGTTGATGCGCTCCTCATAAATCACCCCCATCTGAATGCTGTGACGCCCCTTATCGGAGCCACCGGGTACGAGATCAAAATTGAGGCGACCATTAAAGGTATACAGGTCGTTGTCGTCATAGCGCGCCTGATTGAAGACCCATCCTACGTTGGTATGAAAACCCCAGGAGTTATTAAACACCCCCGAAACGAAGCCATTGGGCGCAATAAATTGCCCCCGGGAAAATACGGATGCATCATTAAAGCCATCGGTGACAATAAAATTGGGTATTTGCGGATTAATACCTTCGCTTTGATCCAGGTTGAGTGCTTTGTTATAATTGGCAAGAATAGGGTTGACATCACCGGGTGTGTAGCCACGTAGTACCTGTCGATAATCCGTATGATCCAATGTTGCCGTTTCTCCGTTAAAGGTAAATGTCGGCACCCATTCGATGTCGAAATTACCCACGTAGCCATAGTTGAAGTAATCGAATCCGTGCCGGTCGTCGAAGCGCTCGCCTTTATTTTTTTCATAAGCGCCCTGCAGCACGTAGGTCGCATTCTGAATAATGCTGTTCCCCCGGTTTTGGTCTTCAGCGGCCAGCCCCGAACGCCCTAACCGGTGGCGGAACCTGAAGTTGCCCCGGTAGGTCGTATTCAGGTCGAGCGGATTGTTTTGGCTGTTTAACAATTGCCAGTCGCGCCCAGAAACAGATGAATTAAACCTATGACTACCCGGGGTAAAGCGGTTTGTATTGTCGGTAAAGGTACCGGTAAAACTGAGGTCAATAGCATCACTCAGGCGCGCGTCAAGTTTTGCCGTAAGGTCAATCCGGCTACGCGCCTCGTTGGGGTTATAATCGAGTACATCCACGTCCTCCTGCCCCAAAAAGTCGGCAGCCACCAACAGGTTACCGCCCCGTTCGATGATGGGCTGATCCTGTAATTCCGCCAGTTTATCGTCGCTGATGCGAAAAACATCCGTGGCGGGCGGGTCGTCATCAAGGCGATCCTGGTAGCGGCCGGATACCCGAAAACCAAGCACCGACTGCCCTTTGCGGTTGCGCAAGATAGGACCACTGGCATTGAAGCCGATCAAATTCCAATTGTAGGCATCGGTAAGTTGGGAAGACTCCATTTCTACCCCACCCGAGAATTTATTGGAGGGCCCCTTGGTGGTAATAGAAATAATTCCTCCGGTAACATCACCATATTGCGCTTCGATACCACCGGTGATGACCTGCAATTGCTCAATCTCTGACTCCGGTAAAAGACTACCTACTACCCGGATACCGTCGACGTAGTAATCGGTAGCATTTGACCGCGACCCCCGCACATTAATGGATCCGCCTTCATCAGCTGAGGCCAGGCCTGCCGAGGTGGCTGCCAGTGCATTGATGTTACGCGTAGGTAGGTTTTTAATCTGATCACTGGTAATAACGGAGCCCGAAGTGGTATTATCCTGTTCGATCAGAGGTATTTTATACTCGGTAATCACCACTTCATCGATCAGAACCCCGCCGTCTGAACTGAGCTCAAAATCGACCTTATTCGCTTTACCAGCGAGCACCTGTACGCCGGTAATACGTTGCGATTGGTAACCCACATAACTGGCCTCCACCGCATAGGTGCCCGGATCAATATCGGGAAAATTGAAATTACCGTTTAGGTCAGTTTCCGTACCCGAGGCCAGAACGCCGTTTTCGTACAAGGCGACCGTACCGAAAATAATAGGTTCACCGGTTTCCTGGTCAACTACTTTGCCGCCCAATGAAGTCTGTGCCAACAGGGCAAAAGGAACACACAGACTGAGCAAAAGCGGGAGTACAATTCTACCCATAGGATCAATATCTTTAATGTATTAGTCAGACGAGCATATGCTTGCGAAACACAATATTACGGAAATCACTACAGGAATGAAGCAGAAAGTATAGGTATGTCCTTAAGATTTCTCATTCCAGGCCAAAAATATAGCTTTTCGTCAATTGGAAGACAGAGGTTTGAG
>Ga0102940_1001055_pt1 | contig 18265 bp, 7 predicted proteins | sample SalPonR2_C_D1_MG_FD_78215 | JGI IMG/M metagenome (GOLD analysis project Ga0102940, IMG submission 78215) | Salt pond soil microbial communities from South San Francisco under conditions of wetland restoration - Salt Pond MetaG R2_C_D1_MG | ecosystem: Environmental > Aquatic > Marine > Intertidal... | reverse complement strand
TTATGACCATGATAAAATTGAAAAAATAATATTTAACCTGTTATCTAATGCTTTCCGTAATGTTCCGGTTAATGGTAAAATAAGACTATCTATAGACTTAGTTGAAGAGGATAAGCGCAAACTGGTTAACATTTCTGTTGAAGATAATGGTAAAGGAATACTTCCCGAGAATTGTGAGAAAGTATTTGAAAGGTTTTTCACTAATGAAAGTGGCAGCTATCGTCAGTTACATTCCGGAACAGGCATAGGGCTTGCATATATAAAAGACCTGGTTAAAGCGCATCATGGATCCATTAGCGTGACCTCGCAACCTGGCATCGAAACAGCATTTATAGTAAAAATACCTTTCAGAGATGAGGTTTCGGATACCGGGGATATGACAATTGGTTATAAAAACAGTTTAGCACAATCATTGTCGGGCGATATTCATAAAGCAGTTGCAGAATTAGATTCGTTTCTTACAGCAAAGATTCAGGATAAAGAGCCCCTGGAGAAACAATCTTCAGACAAAGATGATACCAGGGCAACCATTCTTGTCGTTGATGATGATCTTGATACAAGGATATTTATTCGTCATTGCCTGGAAAACAGTTTTAATATACTGGAAGCAAATGATGGTCTTGAAGGCATACATGCTGCGCGCGTTGAAAATCCGGATTTAATTATTTCAGATGTATTGATGCCTGAGCACGACGGATTACAGTTTTGTAAGGTCGTTAAATCAGATTTCGAAACAAGTCATATTCCTTTTATTCTTTTATCTGCCAAAACCATGGTCAGTGATAAAATAACGGGATTAGAGCAAGGCGCAGATGCATATGTGGAAAAACCTTTTAATAAAAAGCTATTACAGACCCATGTCGACAACCTGCTAAAATCACGCAATCAACTTAGAAAGAGCTTTCGTGAAGAAATGCATATAAGGCCCTCCGAGATGAAGATGGCATCTCTTGATGAACAGTTCATAGAAAAAACAGTAGATACAATAGAAAAGAATATTGACGATGAAAATCTGGACGCTGAGCAGTTGTCCATAGAAGTTGGCGTGAGCAGAATGCAGTTGTATCGAAAAATGAAAGCTTTAACAGGTCAGACTGTGAGCCAGTTTATTCGCTCAATTAGATTAAAAAAAGCCGGAATACTTCTCAAAAAGCAGGACCTTTCTGTTTCGGAAATTGCTTATATGGTAGGGTTTTCTGCACCCAATCATTTTGCCAGGTATTTCAAAGAACACTACGGTACGACTCCCACTGAATACAGAGATCAGTATTGATACCATTTTGCCTTCGTTTGATACTATTTTGCACCTCCGGGCATGGTGTTAAGTGTAGTTTTGCTACAAACTAATATACTGATAATACCTATTAACGCTAAAACTATGAAGTTATTTAAATTTTTTATTTTGATAGGGGTAACCTTTTCATTGTGCATTATAAGTAATGATGTCTCAGCGCAGGGACGAGGAATTGTGGAAGGGACTATTACCGACAGTAAAAGTAAAGAGCCTTTGATGTTTGCCAATGTAGGCGTTGAGGGAACCTCTTTTGGCACAACGGCAGATGATGAAGGAGCGTTTTCTATTTCGCTGCCTGCCGGTAATTACAAACTTTCATTCAGCTATTTAAGCTACACTACAGTCTTTGAGGATGTGGATCTGGATGCAGACGAAATTCTTGATCTGGGAACCATAGAAATGGAAGTCAAATCTATTATGGGTGAGGAAGTAGTTGTAACAGGCATAGCCCGGGGACAGCTTGCAGCCATAAACCAACAGGTGAATTCAAATACAATTGTAAATGTTGTATCAAAAGAACGGATGCAGGAGTTGCCAGACCAAAATGCAGCAGAAGCTGTGGGGAGATTGCCAGGTGTTTCTGTTGTTAGAGCTGGAGGCGAAGGTACTAAAGTGACGCTAAGGGGAATGGCGCCAAGACTTAACCTTATCACAATAAATGGCGCAAGGGTGCCGTCTACCGACGAACAAGACCGCTCGGTCGACCTTAGTATGTTCTCTACAGAAGCACTATCCGGAATAGAAGTCTACAAAGCTTTAAGACCGGATATGGATGCAGATGCACTGGGAGGAACTGTAAATTTTACTGCAAGGAAGGCGAAAGAAGGTTTTCACGGTGATGTCAAGCTACAAACAGGATATAATGCGTTAAAAAAAGACCCCGGTCAATACAAGGCAAGTGCCACTTTTGAGAATAGGTTTTTTGATAATAAACTCGGAGCTATCATAAGTGGTTCAATCCAAAAAGCAAATCGAAGTTATGAAGGATTTACTGGTGGATGGGCTAATTATGGTGAAACAGATTCTGCGGAAAACAGAATATTTACCGTTTCGGACTTTGTTCTAAGAGATAGGGTAGAGGACCGATTTCGTTATAGCAGTAGTCTGAATCTTGATTACCAATTGAAAAATGGAGAGTTGAGATTTTCATCAAATTACAGTCGTTCAGATCGTACAAGAACCAGATGGCGCCGAAGCTATTCAGTCGAAAGCGGCTATCAAAACTATGATTTAAGGAGAAGAGAATCTAAGAATGCTGTCATTACATCCAACTTTTCAGGAGAGTTTAAACTCTTTAATTACGCTGATTTAGACTTCTCAGGAAGCTTTTCAAACTCTAACAATACCAGGCCATTGGAGGAAAGGATTAAATTCAGGGAAGTAGGAGCATATAATCCCTCTGAAGAATCAAGTTTCCAAATGGTTGTTGCTTCTGCCCAGAATAAGTTAGATGAAACCTGGTTGAAGAGTGCTTATAAGGATTATTATGATGTGGTGGATATGAATAAGGCGCTGCAGGCAAACTTAAAACTTCCTGTCCGTATCGGTAATAATGTAGAAGGGTATTTAAAATTTGGCGGAAAATACAGGGCACTTGATCGGGATTATGACGTTACCCGGGAATGGACAGGAAGCTTTGTAGGAGTAGAAATTTTTGCTGATAGCGCTCAGAATCCTTATTGGGCTATAAATGAAAGCAATGGATGGATTCTGATGGAAAATTTTCTTGGTGATCAATACAATGAGGATTTCATGCGGCATTTCGAGGAGCCCTATTTTATGGGGCCTGGCTCTGAGAAAGTGAATGGTCCTTACCTTGATTATTCCAAACTCAGGGATTTCAGGGAAGAATACTATGATTACTATTATGTAGACCCTTTAATCGATTTGGCTGATTATAAGGCTGGCGAAAGAATTGGTGCTGCATATGGTATGTATGAATTAAATATATACGACAAGTTACTGTTAATAGGCGGATTAAGATATGAATATACAAAAAATGATTATCAGAGCTTGTTCGGAAGACCACAGGTAGACGAGGATGGCAACATTATCAATATATCGGGCCTTAAAGATACTGTCGGAAACCGGTCACATCAGCAGTTTTTACCTCAATTTCAACTTAGGTATAAAGTATTCAGCTGGGCAGATATACGATTAGCAGCAACAAAGTCACTTTCAAGACCAAATTTTTTCAGCCTGGTACCATGGCAACGTGTAAGAGATTTCAATTACACTGTAGAAAGAGGAAACCCTGATTTGAAACAAATGTCTGCCTGGAATTATGACGCAATATTATCCTTCTATGGAAAATTTGGACTAATAACCATAGGTGGTTTTTACAAAAGTCTTGAAAACATCGATTATACTTTTACGACAAAAATTATGGATGAAGAATTGCCTACCCATGGCTATGACCTGACAATGCCCATAAATGCAACCGAAACTTCAACTATTAAAGGATTAGAATTTGATTTGCAAACCAATTTCCGGTTTCTGCCCAGTCCGTTTGACGGATTTGTGTTTAACGCAAACTATACCATGATTGAATCTGAAACATTTTATCCGTTTATAAAAGTTACAAACTCCCCTGTTTTTCCCTATACAGCAACCATAACCGATACTCTGCGATCCGGTCCAATGCCCGGTCAGGTGGATGATGTAATCAACCTAGCACTTGGATATGAAAAGGGAGGCTTTTCGGCCCGGTTGTCCATGATCTTCCAAAGTTCCAGCCTGAAGGTTTCGGAAGATGCGCAAATTGGCAGCCTGGCAAGAAGTGTGGGAATAAATGAAGAATTTGATAATTATTCAGGAGCATTCACAAGATGGGATCTTGTTGTAAAGCAGAAATTTTTTAAAAATTTTACCCTCTATGCAAATTTGAACAACATTACAAATACCCCGGAAATATCCTATCAGGCGGGGTCAAGCAAAAACCTGATAACAAGGCATGTCGTATATGGCATGACCTTCGACATTGGATTACGTTATAAATTTTAAACTGAGATAAAAATTCTAAACTTTAAAAACTAAATGATTATGAAAAAGAATTACTTGAAAACAACAACCTTTGCTTTGATATTTATATTAATGGCAGGGTTTACAAATCGGATTTCTGCACAAGATGTGCGCTACATTGACGTTGCCCCCGGAATTGGTACGTTGAACGAAGCAATTAACGGTGATACAACTGAAACTGGTGCTCGTGTTGACACATTTAATACTGTTTATCGCCTTCAGAGAGTTGAGGATATTTATTACATTAGTGAACTAATTGAAAACATCGACTATCCTCTAACTGTTGTTGCAGAAGATACAGATGGACCACGCCCTTATCTTGCCCTTAAGGCAGATGAGAATGGTGACAATCCAAACTATTGTTTCAGAGCTAAAGGAGACCTGACAATTAAAGGACTCCACCTTACCCTCCTGGATGATCTGGGCGCTGTAGAGCGTCGAACTGTGCGTGCAAGTGCAGATGATATTACCATTACTGTAGATGATTGTTGGTTTGATGATGCACATCAATCTGGCTTTCGCTTAGATAATAGCGGAAACAAACTTTATATTACCAATTCAGTATTTAGCAATATAGGAGATCCGGGTAATCCAGGTAATGGAAGAGGTATTGATGACCGGGGTAATGATATTGATACGTTAGTTATTGAAGACTGTACTTATTATAATATTACTTCCAGATTGCTCAGAGATGGAGGCGGACATATTAAATATTGCAAGATTAATCACAATACATTTGTGAATGCCGGAGGTAGCCGCGGATTTGACTTTGGGATAATTGCCCATCTGGATTTCACGAACAATATCGCCCATAATGTAGGATATGTTCCGCAAGATTCTTCGTCATCCAGGGCTTTAATTATGATAGATGCAATCTCTCAGGATTTGCTTGACATGGGCCTTACTCAAACCATCAATATCTCAAATAATAATTGGTTTAATGATAGTACTCTTTATACGCAAGGCTTCCTGGACAGCATGGTTATTTCTCAAAAATTGAATTTTGATGAAGAAATCTGGGGATTAGTTGATTCAATTGCATTATTGGAAAGTTTCTACTATGAAAATGTGAATTTTGAAAATCCACCAGACGACCAATCAATACTAGATCAGATTAAGCATCAGCTGGATGATGCATTCTTAGTTGAGGATACACCTGACTGGATTCTTCCAGATCCTCCAAATGGCATCTATCATCTTGATGTTCCTTTTAGCTTTAATTATTCTAACTCTGTTGCAGCAACCGGAGCGACAGATGGTGGTCAGCTTGGCGACCGGAACTGGACAGCCTCTCCTGATGTGGGTATTCCCAGTGTAAAGAATTCTCCTAATACAATTAACGTTTATCCGAATCCGGCCAGTTCATATGTGAATATAGAAATCGAAATTGAATCCAGTGCATTGGTTCAGATGGATGTTTATAATATGGTTGGTAAGAAAGTATACACTCCGGTTAACGAAATATACCCAACCGGCTTGCACCACCTGAATTTGAATTTAAGTGACAAATTAGGCGCCGGTATCTATCTTCTGAAAATGAAAGCAGGGGATAAAGTATCTACTTCAAAAATGATTGTTAAGTAGTTTAGTTAGTGTTAGTTTATGATAAAAACCGCCCAGCTGTTCTTTTCTATGGGCGGTTTTTATTTACTTTTAAAGGCTAAATACTCTATGCAGATGAAAAAAGTAAACAGATGAGAACAGCAGTATTCTTTATACTATCCATTTTTTTGTTTGAGATATCCGCTCTGTCTCAAAATATTTCCGAGTCTTTTGAACTAAGATATTTCTCTAATAACCCGGAGTCTACAGGAGAAACCGATTTTAAAGGCGAAACCGCTGTTTTCAATACAGATGAGAGGGTAGAGTATTTAAAAAACTATGCCGAAGTGGCAAAAGAATTTTTTGATGATCCTAACCTTGATACCAAAGTTGTTTCAGACGAGCAATTACAGCAGACATTAAAAAAAATAAAACCACAACCTTTACCGGAAATAAGGAAGCAAATTCCACTTGAATATTGGAAATGGATGGGTTATAAGACCGGCATGCGGAAACAAGAAGCAGCAGGATTGGAGAGATGGAAAGTTAATACGGCCGTTGAAATTAAAAATGAGCAATTGACTTTTCGCCGTAAGGAAAAAATTATTATTCCAATCGATCAGCAGAAATGGCGTTTTTTTATTCAATGGCGGACAGGTGGTAGTATTTCTGAATCTGATTTCAGTCTGGGAAGCAATGGGAAGACTGTTGCTTCTTTGAAAATCAGAACTGATGAGATAATCCTTGATTCCAAAAGTAAAGTTATCAGACACGCGCTTGAAAAGAACACTAATATTGATTCATTGAAAATAAAGCTGGAACTGGATCTGGAAAACGGTCGGTATAACGTATATATTGATGGGCAGTTGGCAGCTGATTTCATTCCACTTTTATCAGTAGATACTGTTGATCAATTTGTTATTCATGGAAATCAGGGCCTTGTGATTGATGATATATATGGAGTAGGATATGAAAAAAGTGAATTTACAGAGGATAAGAACTCCAGAGATAAGCCATACAGCATCCAAACCTTTATCGATCAGGATTTTTCCCTAAAGCCAGATATGGATAATTGGCAAGGTCTTGATTATGATGATAGCCAATGGATCGAGACAACGCTTCCCTTTGCTCATGGCGGAGAACGTTTTGCCGGGGAAGATCTGTATATGCGAACGACTTTCACTCCAGGGGCCTGCGATAAAGCGTTTTTAAATTTTGAAACACTGGACCCGGGCGGTGAAATCTGGATAAATGGACAGATAGTGCTAATCCGGCATCAACGGCATCCCGGTAAACTGGATATTACTAATTATTTGATGACTGGAGAGAAAAATGTCATCGCGGTCAGAGTTTTTCCTAATCAGGTAGAGCACACAAACCGGCATACTGCCGCTGATATGCATACCGGTTGGTTTTCAGGCAGAATGCACATAGATTTAACAAGCAACAGGTACATTCAGGATGTATTTACATATACGGAAGACCTGGGTGATAATACTGCTACGCAGAAAATAAAAATCAAATTAATCAATGAGGATTGGGAATTTGAAGAAAGAGAGATGAAAAAAACAAGGGAATTTACCGGGCGACTAAAAATTGATTATTATCCCTGGTATCCTGAAGAGTCATCTGTTTCCGCAGTTTCAAAAGAAATACCGGTGTATCTGCGATTAATGAAGGATGAAGAATGTTCTACTGCATTAACAATTGATGCTCCGGAATTATGGACTACTGAACGGCCATTTCTTTATAAAGTAGTAGTTACCTTATACAATGAGAAAGATGAAGCAATTGATGATTACGTTTTTACAACAGGAATCCGAACTGTGAGTCAGGAGGGTGGTACTTTTCGCATCAATGGCAAGCCCTCGATGATGAATGGGGCACTTTTATTTGGTTATAAATCACCACTCGATAAAATTGCAAAGTGGCTCAGAGCCGGACCCGAAGAATGGCTTGTAAAGGAGATTTTAATGATCAGGAATATGAATGCTAATACCATACGTATGAGTATTCATCATGGGATGAAAGGTGGTGTCAATGATCCACGACTGGCAGAGCTGGGTGATCAGTTGGGAGTGATGTTTCAATGGACTTCTGGTACCTGGGTGCGTACAGGGAGCCCCTGGTTACTTGATTTCGAAGGACTGTCGAAATATGTGCAACAGGTTCGGAACCATCCTTCCATTGTAATGTGGCAACCTGGGAATCATCCGAAATTTGTTGATTTTGAATCCGAAACCATTCCATGGTTTGATCAGGTATATAATAGCATATATCCTTATGACCCCAGTCGTCTTATCAATCCGGCGGCCAATAATACGAGAAACCTGGGAAGAAATGATGACGGAACATTAGACAGGAAGGGAAACCAGGTTGAACCTATTTCTGTTTGGACAGCACCTAAGATTACAAGAGGAGATATGGATCATGCCACGGGCTATGGTGCAGATTGGTCTTCGTTAAGATTGTATCCCTATCCCCAGGATTGGAGCGGAGAACAGGGATGGCGGGTAGCGGGTTTCCGCTCCGACTATCTTGATAGCAAAGAACGAGCTTATTTTGATTTCGAAAGTGAAGAATCTGCTGCACAACCCAATTGGAATTTGCGTAAAGGAAAACCTTCTTATCAGATAAAATCTTATGAACTGGAATATGATGAAGGTTCTATTGGCAGACAATTAACAATTGATGAATGGGAATTCAGTCAGGCCTGGCAGGCCTTCAGCGGGTTTGAAGCATATAAGAAGAAACGCTGGCTTGATTATGATGGTCTCGCCTGGTGTACATTGCATGGCGGTGGCAATACAGCTACTTACCAAAAACCTCTGATAGACTATTATGGATATGCAAAACTGAGTTTTCATGCAATCAAGATGGCATTTCAACCCACCCTGGCAGGAAGTCATAACGTTGATATTGTCTATGGTCCTGAAGATCAAATCGAACCTGTTATCATGCATCTGGGCGATAAGATAGAAGTTAATCTGCTAATTACCATTAAAAATTTAAGAGGAGATATAATACAACAAAAGGAATACAAGAATATTCAATTGAACGAAGGAAGGACCTCTACTGTCCTTGAAAGTTTTAAGCCTGAAGTTAAGGACGATTATGCTGTTATCTGTTATCAGGTGATAAGAAATAGTAAGAAGATATAAAAACAGGTTATCATAGTGTTTATTATAAAGACTAATAACAACTTATTGTTTAATTTAAAAGAATTATAATGAAAAATTTTCGAAAATATGCGCTTTTTCTGCCAATTCTATTTTTTGGTGCTTTCCAATGTGAGAAAATTAACTTAGATGAGGATCCAAATTTAAATTTTGAACCTGGAGAACCTGTTAGGGTAGGACCAGAAGATTATAACTCTACCTTTAGCTATTACAATACTTCCCCTGAAAGTCCTGACGGCACGATGATTTCTTACGTTAAGATATTAACCCCACAGAGAAACAGATATGATGACCTTTCAGGTGAATTGTGGGTTTGCAATGCTGATTTAACCAACCACAGAATGATTGTTGAACTGGAAAATTTTCAGGTTCATAATGGGGTTAATACACAATGGGTCGATAACAAAACGATTGCATATTTTGATGATGGGTATATTAATGTAGTTAACCTGAAGGGGAAAGAGCAGGTTCCGGCTATGCAAGCTGAAAGTATAGGACATGCTCCATACGATGAAAAAATACTTTTCTCAAATATTTCTGAAGAAACAAACTATTGGACCATTTATGAATGCGATATTTCTAATGGTGAAATAGCAGAAATTGCTGATGCATCAACATTCAAAGGTATTGTCGATCATTTTTCAATTGTTGATTACAGGAAAATGACTGACTGGAAAATAATACATCTTATTTATAGCCCCGATGGTTCAAAAATTGCGATGCGGATAGACATTCGTCCTGGCGGTAATAAAAATCCTCATTTGGTTACAATGAATAAAGATGGAGGTGATATACACTTTTTTGGACCCAAACCCATGCACTTTGCCTGGTATGACAATGAAAGTATAATGGGTCATGATAATCAGATTAATGATCGTAAGACTAATGATAAAAGCGCACGACGATGGACCCTCGATGCAGAATTTATAGAAACCCTGGCCGGACCGGGAAATCATCTGGCCGCATCCTCCAGTCGGGAATTAATAGCTTCTGAGTCATGGTATGGTAAAGACCCTGTTGTATTGAAGATTTTCAAAAAAGGGGAAACAAAACAGTTTTGGTTTGATTACGTGGGTGATGATATTACTGTTTGGGAAATGGGCAATCATGTAAATCCTTCATTTTCGAGAGATGGGAAACGTGTTTATTACCACAAAAATGTAGGTCCCCGTCAATCACAGGCCTATATGGTTGTTATACCTGAAATTCCATCTGAATAATTATATTCCGAACTAGTGCGGTGGGTTTAGATGAGTGAAATATTTAATTAACTTTACTGTATATGAAACACAATGAAATTCGGATAAAATTCCTTTTGATGTTTATTGGGATGGGCATAGTCTTTATGTCTTTTGGATTCAATAATGAAAAAGAAAAGAGTAGTTCCACACCTGAACAAATTATACAAAGGATTCAGTTACCTGCAATACCGGACAAGGATTACAATTTACTGGATTTTGGAGCTATAGCAGATGGAGAATTTGATTGTAAACCGGCCATTGATTCAGCAATTATTGAGATAGCCCAAAATGGCGGTGGAAGGCTGGTAATTCCCGAAGGTGATTTTTTGGTTAATGGTCCCATTCACCTTAAAAGCCATATAGATTTGCATCTTGAAGAGGGGAGTAAGGTGTATTTTAGTCAAAATCCAAAGCACTATCTGCCAATGCAATTGGTGCGATGGGAAGGTGTGGAGGTATACAACTATTCACCATACATTTATGCGATTAATGAAACCGATATTGCCATTACCGGCCAGGGAACTTTTATCGGCCAGGGAGAAGGAGGTATTGCCGAGTGGCGGTCCAAACAAAAGCCTGATCAAAACAGGCTTCGGGATATGGGAAAAAAGTTAGTACCTGTAAAAGAACGTCTATTTGGAGAGGGCCATTATTTGCGAATGTCTTTTATACAGTTAATGCATTGCACAAATATAAGGATAAGTGACATTACCATAGAAGACGTTCCTTTCTGGGTGGTTCATCCAACATATTGTAAGAGTATTACAATCAACAATATAAAGGTTAACAGTACCCGCATTAATAACGATGGTGTGGATTTGGATTCCTCCGAAGATGCTTTGATTGAAGATTGCACGTTTAACGCAGGTGATGATGCTATAGCTATTAAATCGGGAAGGGATAATGATGCCTGGAAAATAAACCGGCCCAGTAAAAATATTGTTATTCGTAATTGTCTTGCAAAAAATGTGTTACATGGAATAGCATTTGGGAGTGAAATGTCAGGGGGCGTTGAAAATATCTATGTTAATAATTTAATCATGAAAAACGTGAAAGCCTACGCGATACAGTTCAAATCGAATCTTGATAGAGGGGGCTATATAAAAAACGTTTATTTTGATGGAGTATATATCGATAATACAAAAACTGCCATATATTTCACCAATGATTATCACAGTTACAGAGGAGGGAATAGTCCATCTGATTTACACCACATCACAATCGAAAACCTGATCTGTAAAACAGCGCGTGGAAGATCGATAGATATTGTCGGCCTGAAGGATAATCCAATTAATAATATTGAATTAAAGAATATATTGATTTTAAATGAGGATAAAGTCTCACAGGTGGTTAATACGGAGCAAACCATTTATGACAACATCACGATAGGTGAGAAAGAGATAAATAACACTATTTGGCCTTGAATGGCAGATGATATTTACATTTATAGACAAAGTAGTCGTTAATCTTATTAGACCCAATTCAATCATATGAAAACTTAAATTAAAACACACTATGAGAATCAGCAGGCCTTTCTTTTTAATAATGATAGCGATATTCACTTTCCCCTGTGTGAAATCCCAGAATGATCATACTAATGAAAACCTGGCTCATGCAGAATATCAAACCAAATTATTGCTTGAAGAAGTGATCAATACTAGCAAAGGTAAAGGGAAAATAGTTCCACGAACACTTACAAAATATGGTGAGCTTCATCTCGTGAATTCGAGGAATTGGACGAGTGGTTTTTTCCCTGGAACGCTTTGGTTGCTATATGAAATGTCAGAAGATAAATTCTGGATGGAGCAAGCTGAATTATATACCAAAATGATTGAGAAAGAGAAGTTTGATGGAGAATCTCATGATGTAGGCTTTAAAATTTACTGTAGCTTCGGAAATGGATATAGACTTACTGGACAAGAAGAATATAGAAATGTAATCCTTCAGGCAGCAAAAACATTAATAACACGTTATGATCCGAAAATTGGGGCGATTCGTTCGTGGGATCATAATGATGATAAATGGGACTACCCTGTTATAATCGATAACCTGATGAATTTGGAATTGCTTTTTGCTGCCACCAGATTTAGTGGAGATTCTACTTATTATGATATTGCAGTTGATCATGCGAATACTACACTTGAAAACCATTTCAGAGAAGATAATAGTTCCTACCACGTGGTTGATTTTAATCCGGAAACAGGGGAAGTGCAAGGTAAGAATACCCATCAGGGGTATAGTGATGAATCAGACTGGGCCCGGGGTCAGGCATGGGGATTATACGGATATGTAATGATTTTTCGAGAAACGGATAACAATATTTACCTTGATCAGGCAAAAAAAATCGCCAATTTTCTTCTAAGTCATCCTCATTTACCCAATGATATGATACCATATTGGGATTTTGATGTTACAGATCTTGAAAATGAACCTCGTGATGTATCTTCGGCAGCTATTATGGCTTCCGCCTTATACGAATTGAGTTGTTATAGTAATAATCAAAAAAAATACAAAGAAGCAGCTGATCAAATTCTTAAATCCATAAACTCAAAATACAGATCTCCCAAAGGACATAATAAAGGCTTTATTCTTCAAAACAGCACTGGTCACAAACCCAAAAACAGCGAAATAGATGTGCCTTTAAATTATGCTGATTATTATTACCTGGAGGCTCTATTAAGAAAGAGGAAATTAAAGAAAGATATGAAGTTATTTAAAGAATAAACAATGTTTCTAGTGCCTTCGATTATTTCCTTTAAGATTTATTTAGGGTAGGATATTTTTTTTTGAATAAAATACTCTATCTTTACCTTCACTATAATTTATAAATTTTTAAAAATGGAACACGGAACAGTTAAATTCTTCAATAATGCCAAAGGTTTTGGATTTATTACTCCTGATGATAATAGTAAAGATGTATTTGTCCATAAGAACGATTTAATCGATAGGATTAAAGAAGGAGATAAAGTTGTATATGATGTCGAGGAGGGTCCCAAAGGCCTAAACGCGCTAAAGGTACAATTAGATCAAGGTTAAGCTAATCTTAGCCCAGGTAAGTACATCTCTTTAAATCTTTGTTTAAACTATTTATTTTAATCAGTTATATATTTATATAGTCTTCTGCTAGTTACTTGTCTTCCTTCTTCGTCCTCCTGAGCTCCATTTCGTTCCGGTTGTTGTGCCTCACTCAATAATTATTTGTAATGGAGGCTCGGGCTTCTATGTTTAAACTTCGGCGACAGCGTGCGAACCGAGCTTATCGAATTCGCAAACACTGCTAAAAAATAAAAACAATCTAAACAGTGATTTCGATTATAAATTCTGGTAAAATTTTAGTGAAGCTAAGATTATTTATTTATAATTGTAAACTAACTAAATAATTTCACCCTGCTTATCTTGAGAATTCTGATTAACTGTGTTGCCAATGGTACGTTTGGTATCTTTTGTGGCAAGACTGGAAGTGGTATATCAGAATTATACTCTGGCATTACCGGATACGCCAAGCTGTGGAGGATGGCCACTGGGTAATTTGTATGGATTGAATTAACAGGGTTACAGCCTAAGAAATTAATTTTAATTATTATGAGAAAAGCTACTACTACTAAATTTAATTTGCTTGCAGTAATTGCAGTATTTCTATCTTTTAATGCCTTCGCGCAGACAACGTCGTTGGTTTCTATAGATGGATCTGGTCATATGACCTATTCACCTGATGCTAAAGGGAATGTGTTACCCGATTTTAGTTATGTAGGTTATCATCATGGTGAAAAACCAATTCCTGATGTACGGGTAATAAAGACCATTTCTCCCAAAGCAGGAGATAACCTTGCGCATATTCAGGACGCAATTGATTATGTGGCAGATCAGCCAGCAGATGAAAATGGGCACAAAGGAGCTCTTTTGTTGAATGCCGGACTGTATGAAGTCAGTGGCACAATCCAGATGAGAAGTGGCGTTGTGCTGAGAGGAGAGGGAACTAATACCATCATCAGAGCTGTATTCACTTCAAGGGATCCGCTTATTTCAGTAAACTCGGGTGACAGCCCCGGCCACAGCTTGATAGGTTCAACGCGAAAGAAGTTAATTGATGATTATGTTCCTTTTGGTGCCAGGACATTTAGAATAGAATCCGGTCATTCTTTTAATGTAGGTGACCGGGTTGTATTGCAAAGACGACCTACACAGCAATGGATTGATGATCTGAATGTTGCTCAGTATGGATGGACAACTGGCGGCTACACCATTGACTTTTTCCGGGTTATTGAAGCTGTTGACGGGAATACCATTACCATTGACGCCCCGGTTGTTGATCATATTTATTCCGGTATAGCAGATGGGTTTTTATATAAATACGAAAACAGTTCAGATTATAAAACTGAAATTGGGATTGAGGATATGCGTCTTGAAACAGCATATAAAGATGAACATGACCGTGATCATTCACATGATGCCATAAAAGTACATACTGCAGAGAATGGCTGGATAAGAAATATAGATACGTATCATTTTACATACTCAACTGTATCTTTTTCAACCGGTGCATATAAATGGACCGTTGAGAATTGTCGCTATTTGCGCCCTGTTGGGACTTTAAATTCCGGAACACGATATGCATTTAATATTGGCGACGGACATCAAATTTTATTTCAAAACTGTTTTTCATATTTCGGGAGACACGACTTTGCAACGGGTTCAAGGGTAACTGGCCCAAATGTGTTTTCGAATTGTAAAGCGATGAATTGCTGGAATGTTTCCGGACCGCATCACAGATGGGCGACGGGAATATTATATGACAGGGTATCGACCGATCTTGACTTAAATGTGGAAAACCGCACTAATTCAGGCAGCGGACATGGCTGGGCTGGTGCAAATCATGTTATGTGGAATTCCAGCACCTATAGCCGCATGGTTATTCACGATATGCCTACAGATGCCAATAACTGGGCCATTGGTTGTATCGCTGGTGAAGGTATTACCGGTGTAGGAAGAAGGTCAACCGATCCCCTTGGATTGGTGGAGTCTGAGGGTACGCATATTGCTGATATTCCGATATTGTACAGGGCCCAATTGGACGATCGTTTGGGGGCCGGAACGGCATCAACGGATGATCCTTTTCCCGGCTTTACAGGCGATCAGACAGTATACCCTGATGAGTTAACGATTACATCAGCAGTAGCTGGTAATGAGGCTGGTCATCATGGTATAACCCGTATTGCTGAGGATTCATACGATGGTGATTTACATACACGATGGGCTTCAGAAACAGACTTGTCAGATGCTTGGATAGAGTACACCCTCGATGGAACATACGAAATATATCAAATTAAATTGCAATTATTCAATACCTGGATAAGAAGGTATCCAATAAGAATTGTAGTTGACGGCGCAACTGTTTTTAATGGCGTATCTCAACTAACAGAAGAAATGGAATGGAATAGCTTTTCTTTTTCTCCGGTATCCGGAAGTAAGGTAAAGATTTTTTTAACGGCAAAAAACAGTTTTGATAATGCAGACCTTGCTATCCATGAAACGAAAATTTTGGGTTCTACAGAAAGTCTGGCTACCCATGCATTAGCTGTTAGTTCAGGAACAGGCGCAGGAAGCTATGTTGCTGGCTCAGATGTTCCTGTCAGAGCAGCGGGAGCACCAGCAGGGCAGGAATTCGATCAATGGACCGGTGATATATCAACAGTAGAGGATATATATTCATCATCGACAACTGTGAATATGCCTGATTCTGATGTTCAATTGACAGCTACTTATCACAATTATTATAATGTAACAGTTAATTCGGGTATTGGTGACGGGTCTTTTACCCCAAGAACAACTGTGGTTATTACCGCTGATGAAGCACCTGCCGGACAATTATTTGATCAGTGGACGGGGAACACTGAAGCAGTTGCAGATATTTACTCGCCATATACATCGCTGACGATGCCAGCTTCAGACGTTCAGTTAACGCCGGTCTATAAAGATCCTGAATATGTAAATTCAATTGCCGATGCGTATGTCCGGGGAGGAGATCATGCAGATGCTAATTATGGATCGGAACCAACAATTGAGATTAAGAGCTGGTCGGAAGATCTGACAGAGCAGCGTGAAGGATTCATTAAATTTGATTTGTCTTCTATACCTGAAACAATAAGCAATGCTAAGCTGAATGTTCTGGTCAATACTAATACCGGAGGTACACGTCATAGTTGCTTTTTTGTGGAAAATGATTCCTGGACTGAAACGGGGATTACATATAATAACAAGCCATCAGCGGGGATTTCCCTTGAAACAAAGGGTGTTCCAATAACGGGTAACTGGATAGAATTTGATGTAACAAACCATGTAAAAGCTGAAATACAAGGCGATAAAACGATATCGTTTCAAATTACAGACGAATTTGAGAACATGCTTATTTTATATGAGTCGAAGGAAGGAGCCAGTCCTCCAAGGATCAGTTTCGGCGTACCAGGAAGTACAAATAGTTATGCTATTACAGCCAGCGCCGGCTTAAATGGCTCTGTATCCCCAGGTGGAGATTTTGTAGTAACAGAAGGGTCGGATCAAACGTTTGACTTCACTGCAGATCCGGGCTATGAGATTGAGGATGTGTTAGTCGATGGTGTATCGGTTGGACCAGAAAGCAGCTATACTTTTACCAATGTAACAGAAGATCATACCATCTCTGCCAGCTTCGTGGAAATTGTAACGTACACCATTACGGCAAGTATGGGATCCAACGGGTCGATCACTCCGGAGGGGAGTGTCACTTTAGTTGAAGGATCTGATCAGACCTACACAATTACACCTGATACTGACTGGTTGATAGAAGACGTATTGGTAGATGGAGAATCAGTTGGTGCAGTTAGCAGCTACACCTTTACCAATTTATCAGCAGATCATACCATATCGGCAAGTTTTATGCAGATATTACACAGCATTACGGTTAATGCTGGTTCGCATGGGACAATCACCCCGGAAGATGATGTAGATGTCGTTGAAGGTAAGGATCAGACATTCTTTATCTATGCTGATCAAGGTTACGAGATAGAAGATGTATTAGTGGATGGCGTTTCAGTAGGAGCTGTATTCAGATACACTTTTAGTGATGTAACAACTGATCATACTATCACGGCTAGTTTTGTACCGACAGCGTTCGATATAATAGCCAGTGCAGAATCAAACGGGACAATTATTCCGGAAGGAACTACATCAATAGATCAGGGCTCGGATCAGACATTTGATATTAGCGCCAATACAGGCTTTATGATTGAAGATGTAACTATTGATGGCCTTCCTATTGGAGCAGTAAGCAGTTACACTTTTAGCAGTGTAAGTGAGGATCATGAAATTTCGGTTAGTTTTGTTCCTGTGCCAACAGGTTGCGATCCTGTTACGATTCAGGTTGAAAGTGGATCAATTGGAGGAGAAAGCACTATTGCGAACGATTATTCTGGATACAATGGAGCAGGTTTTGTCACCTTCCCTGATATGGGCGGTTTTGCTGAGTTAGTAGTTGGAGGTTGTTCGGGTGGAGAATATACATTATCTTATCGTTATGCGTTAAATTCAGGTACTGTAACCGGAGCCTTATATATTAACGGAGAGCGTAATAATCTTACTTTGACAGAAACAGGAAGTTGGTCAGATTGGAGTATGGCTGATGCAGAGATTACATTAAATGCAGGGACAAGCAATACAATTCGATTTGAAAGTACAGGACTAGGATTAGGAATTATGGATGAAATCGCATTAACACCGGATACATCAACTGTATCTGCCCATGATATTGAAAGCTTAACGCAGGCAAATTCATCTATCAGGATTTATCCTAATCCAACCAATGGAGAATTAAGGATTAGTGGTATTGATAGAAAGGCCAATGTGAGAATACTTGATTTATTAGGTAAAGAATTATTGAACAGGCAGCTAAATAATACCAATGTATTGGATGTATCGCATTTGGATGAAGGAGTGTATTTGATTGAAGTGCGCGA
>Ga0102940_1001054_pt1 | contig 18269 bp, 10 predicted proteins | sample SalPonR2_C_D1_MG_FD_78215 | JGI IMG/M metagenome (GOLD analysis project Ga0102940, IMG submission 78215) | Salt pond soil microbial communities from South San Francisco under conditions of wetland restoration - Salt Pond MetaG R2_C_D1_MG | ecosystem: Environmental > Aquatic > Marine > Intertidal... | reverse complement strand
CTGTGAACGGACCGTCAGATCCGGAGGGGCCAGCAGACATACCGGAATACAGAACCGGATACAGGTGATCAGTTACTTGACTAAAAAAAGTTACGAAAACCGGCCCCGAAAGATCTCGGGCCGGGCACAGGACACCAACAGGGGCGGGCATGGCAAAGAGAACTGCACAGAAAGAACCAAAACCTGGCATGCTTATGGCAGATATCCAGATAAATGATACGGGTGATTGAAATCGTGTCAGGGATAAGGTATGGTTTGGACATCCATGTAATCAAAGAGGTGAATCCATGAAAAAATCTGTCATTTATGTTTTGTCAGGGGTAGGAATACTGCTTTTGTTAGTGGTCGTTGCAGCAGTCATCGTCTTGAACCTGGATCCCAACCGGTACAAGGACTATATTGCCGGAAAGGTCAGCCAGCAGATGGGCCGCACCTTTGAAATCCAGGGGGATCTGAAGATCGGGTATTTTCCCTGGCTGCATGTGGAAACATCCGGTATTTTTGTGGAAAATGGCCCGGGGTTCGGGGATCAGCCTATGCTGGCGGCCGATCATGTCATGGTCCGGGTCAAGACCCTGCCCCTGCTCAGAAAACAGCTTGAAATGGATACCATCGTCCTTAAGGGGGTCCGTGTCAATCTGGCCAGGAACCAGGCAGGGGTATCCAACTGGGAGGACCTGGGGGGGGCTTCCGGGACCGGGGTGCCCGATACATCGCCTGCCCCGTCTTCAGGCAAGGGCTTTGACATGGCAAATCTGGCGGTCCTGCTGCAAGGGGGAGTGGATATCCAGGATGCAGCCTTTGCATTTGATGACCAGGCAGCAGGGGAAACATATACGGTATCTGATTTGAATATCACCACCGGCAGCGTGGAGCCGGGAGACCCTGTTGATCTTTCCCTCTCCTTTACGGCTGCAGCCACAGCACCTGATATCTCAGCAGATGCCGCGCTGGAGGGAAAAATTTTTTATGATTTCAACACCGGGCAGTATCGGATACACCCTTTTTCAGCCAATGCACAGCTTTCCGGCCCGGTCCTGGGGAAAAAACCTGCTGCACTGAACCTGGCATGTGCCATGGAACTGGACCTTGCAGAAGACACCCTGTCTGTCAAAAACCTGCAGGCAGATGGTCTGGATACCAGTGCGGCCGGTAATATTTTTCTGGGCGGCATGAAATCCGGTGTTTCCCGGGTTGACATGGATCTGGATATAGCAGGAAAAGACCTTGCCCGGCTGTTCGCGGTGTTTGAAGGCGGTGATTTGTCAAAACAGCTGGCGGGTTTGCCGGACCGGTCCTTTGACCTGCAGGCAAAGATTTCATCTGATACCCGCAAAGGCATGGTGTCTGTTCCAAAGCTGGCCGTACATATGCTGGGCGCAGACATAACCGGCACATTCCAGGCGGAAGGTATCCAGTCTGATGCCCCCGCTTTTACAGGTGATGTAACAGCAGCCGGGCCTGATCTGCCCACCCTGCTCCAGGTGGCGGGCAGATTTGGGGGAAACCGCCTGCCCCTGGATGCTGTGGGAAACCGGCTGGAAAATGCTAAAGAAAAAGCGTTTCATATGGAAACCAAGGTTGATGCGGATCTGAAAACCGGCCGCATGGATATGCCGAAATTTGTATTCCAGGCCCTGGGTATGTCTGCAGAGGCACAAATTTCCGGGAAAAACATCACCACTTCCAAACCGTCGGCCAAGGTCCATGTCAGGGCTGACGGGCCTGATCTGCCATTGGTAATGGAACTGGCCGGTATTGTCCAGGAGGATGCGTTTCTGGCAGATATGGGCAGGCATTTGGCAGCAGCCGGGGCGGAACAGAAGAAATTTCATGCGGATGTGACCATGGATCTGGATATGGGACAGGGCAGGGTGCTGTTGGAGAACCTGGGTATGGCTGGTCTTGGTGTTACTGTGGAGGCAGATGTCAGTGCCCGGGATTTGGGTTCTGAAGCAGCTGTCCTGGACGGCGGTATTGCTTTGGAGGGCAGACAGGTGGGCCGCCTGCTTGCAGCCATGGACCAGCCGGATCTGGGGGCCGTACTGGACACGGTGGTTGTAAAGGGCCGGTTCAATGGTAATTATCAGAACCTGGCACTGGATCCCATGCAGGTCAGGCTTGGCCTTGCCGGCGCACAGATTCCCAACGCCCCGGTTTTCGTGACGTTGGATGCACCGGTGCAGCTGCAGCTTGAAAAGCAGATCCTGGCGCTGCCCTCTTTTTCCTTCAAAGGTCTGGATCTGGATGTTTCCGGCAGCCTGACTGCAAAGCAGATACAGACATCCCCGGAATACACGGGCAATATTTCCCTGGCCCGGTTCAACCTGCGGGATCTGATGAAGAAATTGAACCAGCCCCTGCCGGATACTTCGGATAAAAAGGTGTTTGAGAAACTGGCAGTGGAAACCGATTTTTCCGGATCTGCCACCGATATCCGGCTCACCCGCCTGGCAGCGGTTCTGGATGACACAAAAATCAACGGTGACTTGGCCATACTGGGTTTCCCAGATCCAAGTATCACATGTGATCTGGCAGTGGACCGGCTCAATGCGGACCGGTATATGCCTCCGAAAGACAAAGCAGCTGATGGTAAAAAACAGACAGCCGGGCCGGTGACCCCGGAAACCGCGGCAGCAGGTGCTGCCGTCCAGATCCCGGTGGAACTGCTCAGGGCCCTGAAGCTCAAAGTATCTCTGGCCATTGAAGACCTGGTTGTTTCAGGGGCTGCCCTTTCCCGGGTGCGGGTGGATGTGACAGCCAAAGACGGCATCCTTACCAAGTCTCCGGTGACAGCCGACCTCTACAAGGGAACCTATGACGGAAAGGTGGTGCTGGATGCCACCGGGGATATCCCCAAACTGTCCATTGATACGGCTTTGAAAGGGGTGGAGGTGGAACCTTTGCTCATGGACATGACCCGGACCGCCCGGATTCGGGGAACCGGTGATGTGACCGCCGCCCTGACAACCAGGGGCCTGGAGGTGGATGCCATGAAGCAGAACCTGAACGGCACCATGTCTTTTTCCTTTAAAAACGGGGCCGTCAAGGGCTTTAACGCGGGAAAATTTCTCCGGAGTCTCAAATCCCTGCGGGAGAATCAGACCCTGGCGGTTTCGGAACAGGCGGAAACCGATTTCACCGATCTTACCGGCAATCCTGTTGTGAAAAACGGCGTTGTCTTCCTGGATGATCTGGCAGGAAAATCTCCGGCCCTGCGGGTGTCCGGTACCGGCATCGTGGCGGATATTGTCAGAGAAACCATTGACTACAAGGCAATGATATCGGTGGTGGAAACCTCCAAAGGACAGACAGGCAAAGATCTTGCTGAACTTGCCGGGGTTACGGTCCCCATATATGTCAAAGGTCCGCTGGCTGATCCGGCCATCACGCCGGATATAACAGCCGTGATTTCAAAAATCCTCACCAACTCCTCATCAGAGCCGGTGGAGCAGTTGAAAAAGGGCGTGGAAAAAGAACTGGGACGGTTTTTGAAAAAACTGTCTGAATGACAATTATCGCTTGTGGAAATGAAACGCATGGGGGAGATATGAAATACGGGGCTGCCAGCTTTCCAATAAAACCGGTGGCAGATGAGATCAAAAAGGCGGGCGATCTGGGATTTGATTTTTTTGAACTGTCCATGGATCCGCCCGAGGGGCACTGGGCCAGGGTAAGGGACATGGAAAAACAGATCATTGCCGCCCTGGATGCCTGCCACCTGCCGGTGGTGTGTCATCTCCCCTCATTTGTGTATACACCGGACCTGTCACCCGGTATTCGAAAGGCATCTCTGGATGAGATGCTGTATTCTCTGGATGCTGCCGCAGCCATCGGTGCAAAAAAAGCGGTGCTGCATCCGGGATATATCACCGGCATGGGGGTGTTTGTCATGGAAACCGCAAAAAAATATGCCGGGGAAAGCCTGGCCGTCATTGTTGCTCATGCGGAAAGGCTGCACATCCAGCTGTGTTTTGAAAACATGTTTCCCGGGTACCATATTTTTTATGATCCGGATGCATTTGTTTCCCTTTTTGCGGAATATTCCGATGTGAAAATGACACTGGATACCGGGCATGCCAATATTGGAGATCCGGAACAGGCCAGACTGGGGCAGTTTGTCAGCCGGTTTGGGAACCGTATCGGCCATGTCCATGTCAGTGACAATTTTGGAAAACAAGATGACCACCTGGCGGTGGGAAAGGGCAATATCAATTTTGAAGGGTTTGTCTCGGACCTGAAACAGGCCGGGTATGATGACACCATCACCCTTGAAATTTTTTCAACCGATACAGATGATCTGGTGAAAAGCAGAGAAAAAATAGCCTGTCTCTTTTCAAACACTGGGGTCAGAAGTTAATTTTTTTACCTTTTTTGTGCAGTGGCGCATAATTGTATAATTAACAGAATGTCACGGAATCACAACAGTTTCCGGGGTTTTTTAGGTAAAAAAGTTAACTTCTGACCCCCAGTACTTCGTGTATTTTGGCGGCCATATCCTGCATGGAAAAGGGTTTCTGGATAAAGTGGACCCCTTCTTCCAGCACCCCCTGATGGGCGATGACATTGGCGGTATAGCCGGACATGAACAAAATGTTGATATCCGGATACAGGGCGGACAGTTTTTCGGCCAGGTCCCGTCCGTTCATCTCCGGCATCACCACATCGGTGATGACCAGGTGGATCCGGCCCTTGTGCGACTGGGCCGCAGCCAGGGCACGGCTGGGGGAATCTGCGGTAAGAATGGTGTAATGCAGGCTTTTCAGCATGGTTTCCAGCATGTCCAGAATAGCGGCATCATCTTCCACGACAAGCAGGGTTTCGCCGCTGCCCCGGGGCATTGGTGCCGCCGTTTTTTCCTGGATTTTTTCGGGCATGGCCGCGGAATGGGGCGGTAGGTAGATCCTGAAGCTGGTACCTTTTTCCGGCTCACTGTAAACATTGATGAATCCATTGTTCTGCTTGACAATGCCGTATACCGTGGCAAGGCCCAGGCCGGTGCCCCTGCCGGTTTCCTTGGTGGTGAAAAAGGGTTCAAACAGGTTGTCCAGGGTGTGTCTGTCCATGCCGCAGCCATCGTCGCTCACTGCCAGTAAAACAAATTTCCCGGGCACAAATCCGGCATGTGTGGCACAATAGGCTGGATCAAACACTTTCATGCCGGTTTCAATGGTTATTTTGCCCACATCTGCGATGGCATCCCTGGCGTTTACGCACAGGTTTACCAGGATCTGATCAAGCTGGGACGGATCTATTTTTACCGACCACAGATCATCGGCCGGCTGCCACAGCAGGTCGATATCTTCACCGAGAAGCCGGCCCAGCATTTTAATCATGTTGCCCACAGTATGGTTCAGATCGATCACCTTCGGGGAGATGGTCTGCTTTCTGGCAAAGGCCAGCAGCTGCCGGGTGATATCGGTGGACCGGCCCGCAGCATTGTGGATCTGTTCCAGATCCTTGTACACAGGATCGGTGGGGGATGATTTTTGCAGGCCCAGTTCCGCCCGTCCGGAAATCACCCCCAGCATGTTGTTGAAGTCATGGGCGATCCCCCCGGCAAGGGTGCCTATGGCCTCCATTTTCTGGGCCTGGGCCAGCTGGAGATCCAGTTTTTTCTTTTCTGCTTCCGCCTGCTTCCTGTCGGAGATATCCAGCAGGGAGGCGATGATGAATTTAACGGACTGGTCCGGGTTCCGGAAACAGGACACATTGAGATGGGTGAACACAATGTTTTTGTTTTTGTGGAAAAACCGTTTTTCCATCTCATAGCTGTCAATCTCGCCGGCCAGCAGGCTGTTGTAACTGGCCATGTCGACTCTCAGGTCATCAGGATGGGTCATGTCGGGCCAGGTTTTCTGCCGCAGTTCCTCCTCACTGTAGCCCAACATGCGGCACAACCGGTCATTGGCACGGATCCAGCCTTTGTCAGGGGAGGTGATGGCAATGCCGATGTTGCCGAATTCGAACTGGGACCGGAACAATGCCTCACTTTCTTTGAGCTGATGGATCAGGCTGTTGACGGCTGCTTGTTTGTTTTCCAGGCTGGCCACCATACTGTTGAAGGCCGTCATCAACTGCCCGAATTCATCAGGCACAATACTATCCATTCTGGAAAATTTGCCGCCGGCAATATCATTGGTGGCAAAAATAAGCCGTTGCAACGGTTTGTTGATGAACAGGAAAAATACCGCAACCAGGGTGACGAGCATGGCCAGAAACACGCCAGCCGAACTGAGGTATGTGGCGGTATAGGCCATCTTTATCGGGCTTTTGTAGTCATCTTCAAACACAAAACCGATGATATGCCAGTCCCAGTAGGGGAAGAACTGTACATGGGCTCTGGCAGCCCTGCCGTTGATATGACACTGCAGTGTGACATTATTTCGTCCGTGAAGGGGGGACCCTTCCCATTGTTTCGGGGTGTTTTCCCAGGAACCGGCCTGTATGTATCGACCGGATGCCACAACCAGTAAATGGATATGGGGAAACTGGCGGCTGGCGGTTTTTATCTTATCCAGGGCTTCGTTCTGCAGCACCTGGTTCATTTTCCGGTTTTGTTCCATGCGCAGATCCAGCAGGTAATTGAAGCTGTCTTCACAGATTCGAAGCCCTGTGACAGATGCCAGGCTTAGGTTGGCATCGAACTGCCGGGTGAGAAAATCTTTCATGGGAGAAGACAGAAAGGTGACTATCAGGGTTGAAAAGATGATACCGATAATAACCACCGGGACCAGAATTTTGAACAAAATGCGGTTGAAAAAAGATGTTTTCGGGGTTGTCATGGATTTTTTTTGTCCTATAAGACAGGTGCAGCTGTTTGCAGTTTCCGGGGCCAGACGATCTCTTTTTTCCCTTTTTGCCATTGAATGATGAACGGGTTGTGCCCGATCTGCATCCCGGTGTGGTCCACCTTGAAGCGTCCCAGCAAAGTTACCGTGTCAAGCGTGGAAATGTAGTCCCGCAATTTTTTGTTGTCCAGGGAGCCGGTCTCGACGATTGCCTGTTCATAAAGCCTGCAGGCGGCATAGGCGGAAACCGCATGAAAAGAGGGCATATGCCCGGCAAATTGCGTGAAATTTTCAACAAACTGCTGTGTTCCTGGAAAGGGAATGCGCTCATCCGGTTCCCACTGTGAGGTGCTGAAAACCAAATCAGCCATATCACCGGCTTTTTTATCAAAATCCGGGTGCACCGGGGCGATGGGCATTGCCAGAACCGGCGGCCGGTATTGTTCATTTTCCAGCAGGCCCAGCAGTTCATGGCAATCCGGCGGATAGGCGGACAAAATCAGTCCGGCAGCATTTTTTTTCTTGACCGCAGCCACCAGGTGCGGCAGCGCCTTTTTGCCGTTTTGAAATCCCTGTTCAAACATGATGGTGATGTTAAATGTGTCTGCCCACTGGCGCACCCCGTTTACAATGTCCAGGTTAAAGGCAGAGGTTTCATCATAAAGTATTGACAGGGTCTTGTGGTTTTTTCTGGCCATCATATCCAGCAGCCCGATAAACTGGCGGTTGGCCGGTGCATACATCCCGAACAGATAACGAAAATTTCTCTGCCAGGGTTTTTGGGCTGCTGCTGCGCATGCCATCATGACCATTTCATGCTGCTCACTGACGTCAGATGCCGTCAGTGTCAGGGGTGAGCTGTATGGCGAAAACACAAGGTCCACCCGGTCCTGTTCAATGAGTTTTTGGTACAGTTTCCGGGCCATCTGGGGACGGCTTTTGTCATCATAGAGGGTGAGTGACACCCGGCGCCCGAGAATACCGCCTTTTTGATTGACCGCTTCAGCCCAGAATCTGAACGCTTTTTGAATCATGTCCGAGGGCTCTTGAAATTTGCCTTCCAAAGATACTGTGGCCCCGATGCGGATGGGTGCGGCAGTATTGTCTGCCAGGCAGACATTGCCGGTCAGGAAAAGAAAGCAGACACAGCTGATAACCAATTTTGCGTAAAATTGCATAAATCTGTCTCCTTTCACAATAATCTGAGGATCTGCATGCAATTTTTTTGTCTGCAGGGGTATGGGTAGCTGCCTTGTTTGTTGATACATGCTTGTTTACGGTAAAGTCAAGGCAAAAAAGCCATTACTGCATGGTATTGCGGGAAATTGGGGTCAGAAGTCAACTTTTTTGTGACAAGATCAAATATCAGGTTTGCAGGAGATCTATTGGTGACACAAATTATGGGAACAGCGAAAATTCCGGTAAGGTGCAGATAAGATGTTGACAAACCATTGTGTGAAAATATATACCGTTTTTAGAATGGTGCTCGAAAAATGAATTTCATATACTGCATGCTGTCCGGTATGCAGTACAGACCAAAGGGAGCAGCAAATCGTGACTGGCAGAGAACGTATCATCACCGCCCTTGACACCAAACAGCCCGACTGTGTGCCCCTGTATATCCACGGCATAAACGAGGCCCCCATTATCGGCATCGGCAAACACCTCACGGAAGGGTTGCCTGAACCAAAAGATTTCAGGCTCATGAACGACCATGACAAACTCAAGCTGGTGGACACCCTTTTCATGATCCATGAACACTATGATGTCGACGGCATCACCACCTTTGAAACCGGTCATGAAACCCGGGTGGACGAATCCCATGTCGCTGATGGCTTCAATGTGGTCTACAGGCTTTCGCCCCACGGCATTCCCGTTCCTGTGGGGCATCCTGTCCCCTCATTTGAAGCGTTGAAAACCTATAAACCCCCTGTGCCTGCTGCTGAAGATCTGGGGCTGCTGCACCTGGCTGTGGACAGGTTCAAAGGGAGCAAGGCAACCTTCTGGCTTATGCGGGGAATTTTTGTCCGGTCCTGGCGGCTGCTGGGCATGACAAACCTGATGATGCACATGGTCAGCAAGCCTGATTTTATCCACGCCGTGGCACAGATGATGCTGGAATACAGCCTGGCCCAGCTTGATCTCCTGGCAGAGGCCGGACTTGACGTTTTGGTCATCGAAGATGATATCGCTTCCACCAGCGGTCCGCTGATATCCCCGGACCATTTTAAAACCTTTGTCAACCAGTATAACCGGCAGATCGTTGACAAGGCCCACAAAAAAGGAATGAAAGTGGTCAGGCATTCCGACGGCAACCTGTGGCCCCTCATGGATACCATACGTGACACCGGATATGACGGCATAAACCCTCTGGAGCCCCAGGCCGGCATGCATATCAAAAAGATGAAAGCCTTCTGCGGCGACAAGATCTGTCTGCTGGGCAATATCGACTGTGTGGATCTTCTGCCCTCTGGTACGCCGGACCAGGTGGAAGCGGCGGTCATTCAGGCCATTGCAGACGGTGGCGCAGGCGGGGGCCTCATCATCTGTTCTTCCAATTCCCTGCACCCCGGGGTGAATCCTGAAAACTGCATCGCCATGTTCCAGGCGGTGCGCAAACACGGGAAATACGAACGAAAGGGCCGGGCATCATGACGAAAAAACAGTCCTGGAGGGTTTTCTGGCTGCTGTTTCTGCTGTACATGTTTGACTACATGGACCGCATGGTTATTGTATCGCTTTTTCCCTTTCTCAAACAGGATATGGGCATGACCGATGCCCAGTGCGGTCTTCTGGTGTCGGTTGTGTACTGGTCAATCCTGGGGTTTTCATTTCCTGTGTCCATTCTGGTGGACCGCTGGAGCCGCACAAAAAGCATCTCCATCATGGCGGTGGTCTGGAGTATGGCCACCTTGGCCTGCGCATTCACAAAAACGTTTCCCCAGCTTCTGGCTGCCAGAACCGCCATCGGCATTGGAGAAGCCGGATATGCCCCGGGCGGCACGGCCATGCTGTCAGCTCTTTTTCCCATGGAAAAAAGGGCACGGATTCTGGGGCTGTGGAATGCGTCCATTCCTTTGGGCAGTGCCCTGGGCATCGGTCTTGGGGGATTGGTTGCCCATCATTTCGGCTGGCGCCATGCGTTTGGTCTGGTGGCGGTTCCCGGACTGGTCCTGGCGGTGTTGTTTTATTTTGTCAAAGATTATGAAACGGTCAAACTCACCAAAATGGAAAAAACCGGCAAAGAAACAAACATGCAGTTTCTGGATATGGCCAGGCAGTTTACCCACAATACCACCCTTTTGTGCAACAACCTGGCATTTGCCCTGAATGTGTTTATCACCACGGCGCTTTTGACATGGCTGCCCACCTACTTTCACCGGATAAACGGCATTGCCATGGACAAGGCAAGCATGAAAGCCGGTTCCATCATGCTGCTTGCCATTATCGGGGCACCCCTGGGCGGATTTCTGGCAGATGCATGGATGAAAAAAAACAAAAAGGCAAGGCTCCTGTTTCCAGCGGTATCCGCTTTGTTCACAGGTGTTCTGCTGTTTATCGCCTTTGGGTTTTTACAGGGAACCGGTCAGTATATGGTGCTGCTTTTGGTGGGCATCACTGCGGTGGCATTTGTTCCTTCCGGTGTGGCCGTGACCCAGGATGTGGTTCACCCGGGACTCTGCGCTGTCTCCTTGAGCCTGAGCATCATCATCCAGCACCTGCTTGGCTCAAGTCTTGCCCCGGTTGTCATTGGTAATCTGTCTGATATCTACGGCATTGACACGGCATTGGCAATCCTGCCGGCATTTGCATTGCTTGCCGCAGCAGTGCTGGTTGCCGGGTCATTTTTTTATGAAAAAAACCTGTATACAAGCGGGGTCAGAAGTTAACTTTTTTACCTTTTTTGGAACAGCCGCATATAATTGATGTCATGGATGAAAAAAAGGTAAAAAAGTTAACTTCTGACCCCAATAGTGAAGGACAGCTCCGCTTTGGACAGGTACCGGGGAAGAAACAGGTTGAATGTGGTGCCGCTGCCGGGCGTGCTCTCAACGGTGATAAAGCCGTTGTTCTGCCGGACGATGCCATAGACCGTGGCAAGGCCCAGGCCGCTGCCCTCGCCTACGCCCTTGGTGGTGTAAAACGGCTCAAACAGATTGTCCAGGGTCTGCTTGTCCATGCCGCAGCCGTTGTCACTGACAGCCAGCAGCACAAAATCCCCGGGAACCGCATCAGCATGTGCGATGCAAAAGGCAGGGTCAATGGTTATGGTGCTGGTTTCAATGATAATTTTCCCGTTATCTGACACCGCATCCCCGGCATTGGCGCATAAATTGGCCAGAATCTGGTCGATCTGGGAGGGATCCATTTTCACCGGCCAGACATCTTTGCCCGGTTTGTACGCCAGATCGATCGTTTCTCCAATGAGCCGCCTGTGGAGCCTGAGCATGGTTTCAATGGTCTGGTTCAGGTCAAGCACGGCAGGGGCGGCGGTCTGTTTTCTGGCAAATGCCAGCAGCTGGCTGGTGACTGTTGCGGAATGCCGGGCTGCTGTGAGAACTTCCTGAAGGCAGTGGTGGGAAAAATCATCAGGGTCTGTCTGGTTCATGGCAAGTTCTGCGTTGCCGATGATGACGCTGAGCATATTGTTGAAATCATGGGCCACACCTCCTGCCAGGTTGCCGACGGATTCCATTTTACGGGCCTGGTTGATACGGGCTTCCAGGCGTTTGCGCTCTGATACATCCCGGGCGATGCCCAGTATGACCGGGCGGTCATTCATGTGAAACGGAGCGGTGCGGATTTCCACAACAATGGTCTTGCCGTCGGTGTTGACCAGAGAGATCTCATCAGGCCCTGTTGATTGGCCCTGGATATTTTTTTCCAGAAGATCCAGGGCTTTTGGCGCCTCATCAGGGGACAGAATGCCCAGGGTGAGAAAATTTTTTCCGATAAAGGTGTTTCGGGATATGCCCATCAGGGTTTCTGCGGCCTGATTGCCGTCAATGAAACTGCCTTCCAGATCGGTCAGGTACATGGCATCCGGGGCCATTTCAAACAAGGTTCTGAACTGCAATTCGCTTTGCTTAAGCTTTCCTTCAACCGTTGACCGCTGCTGCATCTCCTCTGACAGTTTTTCATTGGCACGGGCAAGTGCCTCCGCCTGGCTGTGCACGGTTGCAGCAGATCGGATCAGATGTTCCTGGAGCATGCCGGCACCCAGAATAGTGGTGCCGGCCAGAAGGATGAAAACCCCGGCAGCAGTCAACCAGGAAACCAGATGTCCTGTGGTGGCGGGCATGCCCGGGGTAATGGGAATTAAGCCGTACACAAAACACAAACCAGATGCAATCAGAGAAACAAGGCACAGACCCCCGACAAAAAGACCGCTGTGTATTCCCAGTAAAACCGTGGTCAGCACAGTGACGGTTAAAAAAATTTCGATACCTGCACCGGAAAAAGAAAAATGCATCAGTGTGAAAAGTGATATCATATACAGGCACCCGAGCATCACGCAGGCACTGAAAACAAAGGGTATGCGGTTAAAGGCCAGAGTGGCGGAAACCGCCAGAAAATACAGCACGATATACAAGAGGATACCGCCCGTCTGGTTTAGTCTGGCTGCCTCAAAGCAGGCAATGACCAGCGCAGGCAGGCCCAATATGGACAGGGCGGTCAGCATGCCTTTCAGCAGCCTGGCGCGCATGGCAGACAGAGAATCAAGGGGATGGATTTGTGTCATTATATATACCGAAAATTTTTTGGGATCATGTAAAAATCCAGTTATTATTTATAGGAAAGCCGTCAGTACTCAGCTAAAAGCTTTCATGCTTTGTTGTGCCCGTCAGGGCATGAATGTTTATATGAAAGTAGTGAGATATGAGGTTTGAGTAGTGAGAAAAAATATCAAATTAGCTTCTCTCAATACTCATAACTCACCACTCATAACTTTCATAATTTGTTGTGCCCGTCAGGGCATGAATGTTATTCAGATCGGGATAATAGCAGAATTTTTTCCGGTGGGACATACAAAATTTGTAACAGCCCGGGGCCGTCGCATCTCACCACATCCTGTTCATCCATTTGATACCCTCACGGGGCTTTGTCACTATCTATATGTGACCTTGCATCTCCATGCGGTTACATTGTGTAACAGCCAGGAGCAGTATCCAGGAGGACAGAATGTATCAAGATCCTGCCATTCTGCAGGGCTGACCGTGCAAGCCTTTTGCATGTCTTTTGAAAAAAGCCGTTTTTTTTGAATATATGCTTGACATTGAAGTATTGTATACAGTACACAATATCAAGATCAAGTCACAAAAACTGGTCGGACCTGTTTGGTGAAATCTGTTGGGTTGCTGCCCTGCTGCAGCAGCAGGCTGCCATGAATCTCATATGCCGAGGATATGCCATGACTGCAAAATCACATGAAAAAGAGTTGGAAAGGCTGAAATCGCTTCAGCAAGAGGCATGGATGGGGGGCGGTGAAAAATTCGTGGACCGCCACCATGCTGCCGGCAGACGTACAGCCAGGGAACGCCTGAACCTATTGTTTGATGATGATACTTTTATTGAACTCAATGACCTGGCAGAAAGCCAGTGTACGGTATTCGGCATGGACCAGCGCAAGAAACCCGGAGACGGGGTGGTGGTCGGGCATGGCATGATCGACGGACGGCGGGTGTTTGCCTATGCCCAGGATGTCACGGTCCTGGGCGGGTCTGTGGGCACCATCCACGGTCAGAAAATCTGCCGTATCATGGATGAAGCCCTGAAAGTCAAGGCCCCGGTGGTGGGCCTGTTTGATTCCGGCGGGGGCCGGCTTCATGAAGGTTTTTTTGCGTCCAAAGGGGTGGCCGGCATGTTTTTCAGAAACACGGCCGCATCCGGTGTGATTCCCCAGATATCGTGCATCATGGGCCCCTGTGCCGGGGTGTCTGTGTATTCACCGGCATTGACCGATTTTATCGTCATGATTGAAAAACAGAGCCAGATGGTGATCACCGGTCCCAAGGTGATCCATGATGTCACAGGAGAAAAGGTGACCCTTGAGGAACTGGGCGGGGCGGATGTGCACAGCAGAATAACCGGACAGGCCCATTTTGTTGCACAGTCTGAGGAACACAGCATCAGTTTGATTCGGTATCTGCTCAGCTTTCTGCCGGAAAACCATGAACACCCCCCCCCAGCCTTTCCCTGTGATGATGAGGCGGCACGCAAAAATCCGGCGCTCACCGATATCGTACCGGCTGATTTTAAAAAAGCCTATGACATGCACAAGGTGATTGAAGAGATTGTGGACAACCATGCGTTTTTGGAGGTTTTGCCGGCATTTGCCCGCAACATCATTACCGGATTTGCCCGCATGGATGGAAACACCGTGGGCATTGTGGCCAACCAGCCGCAGGTCATGGCCGGATGCCTGGATTTTCAGTCCGCAGACAAGGCAGCCCGGTTTATCCGGTTCTGTGACTGTTTTAGCATCCCCCTGGTGAATCTGGTGGATGTGCCCGGATATTTTCCCGGGGTAAAACAGGAGTATGCCGGTATTATCCGGCACGGGGCCAAAATGCTCTACGCCTATGCCGAGGCCACCGTACCCAAGATCACCCTGGCCCTGCGAAAGGAATACGGCGGCGCGGTCATGGCCATGTGCTGCGCCGGCATGGGTGTGGATCTGATGCTGGCCTGGCCCGTGGCCCAGCTGGTGGTGCTGGACACGGCAGCCGCCATCAATATCATATACAGGAAACAGATCATGGAGGCGCAGGATCCGGATGCATTCAAGGCGGAAAAGATCCGGGAATATGATTACAAGTATTCCAACCCGTTTCATGCGGCCTCCAACATGCTGGTGGACAAGGTGATCGACCCGGCAGATACCCGGCACCAGATCATCACCGGTCTGGCCATGCTCAAAAACAAGCAGCGGCCGGCACCGTTCCGGCGCCATGGTAACATTCCCCTGTAATCATTTTTCTAAGGAGGCGGATCAGTGGATTTTTTATTGTCAAAAGAGCAGAAATCGATTCAAAAAGCAGCCAGGGAATTTGCCAGAGGGGAACTGGCACCTGCGGGCCGTGAACTGGATCTGACAGAAACCTATCCGGATGAGATTGTAAAAAAGGCAAAGTCGCTGGACCTTATCGGGCTGTTTGTTCCGGAAAAATTCGGCGGTCCCGGACTGGGGTATCTGGAGCAGGCCATTGTGCTTGAAGAACTGTGGAAAGTGGACCCCGGCATCAGCCAGCAGCTGTGTTCCCTGACCTTCGGGGCGGAGGAGTTTTTGCTTTTTGGCACCGATGAACAGGGCAAACGGTTTTTAGACCCTATTTTCAACGGGGACGGGGTCATGGGCTTTGCCATCACCGAGCCGGATGCCGGATCCGATACCTTGTCCGCCGCCACCACTGCGGTAAAAGAGGGCAATGAATGGGTGCTCAACGGCTCCAAGGTGATGATCGGCAACGGCACCAAAGGCACCTTTCTGCTCATTTTTTGCCTCACAGACCCGGACAATCCCTCCCGGTCCAAACGCCACAGCATCATTGCCGTGGAAACCGACCGCAACGGGTATAAAGCCGAGCCCATGCACGGGAAAATGGGGCTGCGGTGCTCGGACACGGCAGCGGTGTACCTGAACAATGTCCGGGTGCCGGAAGACAATCTCATCGGCACGCCCGGCAACGGGTTTCATCAGCTCATGGCATTTTTTGACCGCAGCCGGGCCTATGTATCCGCCCATGGGGTGGGGCTGGCCCAGGGGGCCCTGGACATGGCGGTCAAACATGTCAAGGGCAGAAAACAGTTCGGTAAACCCATCGGCAGTTTCCAGGGGGTGCAGTTCAAGATCGCGGACATGGCAGTGAAGATCGAACTGGCCAGAACCATCATGTACAAGGCAGCCTGGCTCCTGGACAACGGCACGCCGGATACCCATGTGACCGCCATGGCAAAGCTGTATGCATCCCGCATCGCCGTGGAAGTGGTGGATGAGGCATTGCAGCTTCATGGCGGATACGGGTATTTTGACGATTACGATATCGAGCGTTTTTACCGGGCAGCCAAGGTGCTGGAGATTTACGAAGGGGCCAAAGAAATAGAAAAAATGATCATCGGACGTACCATTGTAGGGCGATAAAAAATCCATATTTATCCTTGACACGGTAAAATTGTATACTGTATACATTACATAAATCACGAGGATTCTTTTTATGAAACAAGCGTTTTTACTGGGAAACGGGGCCATGGCTTTAGGGCTTCTGGAAGCAGGGTGCCAGGTGCTGACCTCCTATCCCGGCACCCCGAGTTCGGAAATCCTGCCGGAAACCGTGCGGTTTGCAAAGACAGCAGAGCTGAACACGGTCATTGAATGGTCGGTGAATGAAAAAGTGGCCTTTGACAATGCCTTTGCTGCAGCCATTTCCGGAAAACGGGCCGCCTGCTGCATGAAAATGGTGGGATTGAACGTGGCAGCGGATTCCTTTATGTCTGCCGCCTATATCGGCAACATCGGGGGGCTGGTGGTGATCTCCTGCGATGATCCCGGGCCCCATTCCTCCCAGACAGAACAGGATTCGCGGTTTATGGCCCGCATTGCCAAAGTGCCGGTGCTGGACCCGGCCAGTCCCCTGGAAGCCCGGGCCATGATCAAAACAGCCTTCGAGATTTCAGAAGAATTTCAGGTACCGGTGCTGGTGCGGCCGGCCATTCGTATCTGCCATGCAAGACAAAATATTGCCTATGAAGAATTGAAAAGCAACCTGACCCCGGCTGTTTTTAAAAGGGAGCCCACCCGGTGGGCATCTACCCCCAAATTCCGGTTTCTTCAGCACAAGGCCCTCAATGAAAAGCATGTGCAAATTGCGGAAAAATTCAACACCCTGGTGCCTTACAACCGGCACACCATCCAGCCGGAACAGCGCTTTGCGCTGGGCATTGTGGTTGGCGGTGTGCCCTCGGCCGTGGTGGGTGATTTGTGTGCAGAATTCGACAGAACCGACATCCCACTGCTCAAACTGGGGGCGCCATATCCTTTTCCGGCGCAATTGGCCAGCCAGTTCATGGATGCCTGTGACCGGGTTCTGGTTATTGAAGAAACCGACACGGTCATCGAGTATATGCTGCGGGACAGGCACAAAACCTGGGGACGGCTCACCGGCCATGTGCCCATGGAAGGGGAGCTGGTGCCGGAAAAAATTGCAGCCATCCTGAACCAGGCCCTGGTTGAAAGTAATCAGCTGCCGCTATTTGAAACAGACAGCGCACAGACCGGATTTGCCCTGGCAGCCTCTTTGGACCTGCCCATCCGCAAACCCACCCTGTGTCCGGGCTGTCCCCACCGGGCATCTTTTTACGCCCTCCGCAAGGCAGTGCCCAAGGCCATCTATCCCTCGGACATCGGGTGCTACACCCTGGGGTCCAACCTGGGCGGGGTGGACACGGTGCTGGACATGGGGGCGGGCATAACCCTGGCCTCGGGCTTTTGGCATGCGTTTCGCCAGGACGGGGAAGCCAAACCCATCGTTGCCACCATGGGGGATTCCACCTTTTTCCATTCCGGCACCACCGGGCTTATCAATGCGGTGTACAATGATGCCCGGTTCGTACTGGTGATTCTGGATAACGGCATCACCGCCATGACCGGCATGCAGCCGGCCATCACCCAGGGGGGCCTGGTGGACGGCAGAAAAGGCAATGCCATTGCTCTTGAGACCATTGTCAAGGGATGCGGGGTCGATTATATCCAGGTGGTGGATCCCTATGATGTGGACCACACCATCGCTGAAATCAAGAAAGCCCATGCCTGGGCCCTGTCCCCGGAAGGGGGCATTGCCGTGATCATTTCCCGGCATCCCTGTGTCATCGGGCTGCGGGATCAGGCCCTGCCGGAAATTTTTGAAGTGCAGATCACAGATGATTGTGATGACTGCGGCCTGTGCCATCTGCGGTTTGAATGCCCGGCCATGGTGAGAAATCCGGAAAAGAAAAAAACCGAAATCAATCCGGTCTTATGTTCCGGATGCGGGGTATGCCTGCAGATTTGTCCCAAAGATGCGGTGCAGACCGTTTCATAAAGGAGAGCATATGAAAACCTGTAATTTTGTATTGAGCGGCCTGGGGGGGCAGGGCATATTGTTCATGACCAAAATCCTGGCCCAGACCGCCCTGAACAAGGGATACAATATCCTGGGGGCGGAAACCCACGGTATGGCCCAGAGGGGTGGATCTGTGGTGTCCCATCTCAAGATCGGCGATGCCGGATCCAGCCTGATCCGGGCCGGTGCAGGAGATTTTCTCATCTCCATGGATGAAGCGGAAACCTACCGGTACCTGCCCTGGGTGCGGCCCGGGGGCATGGTCTTTGCCAATGCCTCTGCACACAAATTTCCCGATGACCGGGTGAAGCCGTATCTGGCAGAATACAAGATCACCGCTTTTGCCATGGAAGCCGGTAAAACCGCGCTGGAAATGGGG
>Ga0102940_1001053_pt1 | contig 18282 bp, 16 predicted proteins | sample SalPonR2_C_D1_MG_FD_78215 | JGI IMG/M metagenome (GOLD analysis project Ga0102940, IMG submission 78215) | Salt pond soil microbial communities from South San Francisco under conditions of wetland restoration - Salt Pond MetaG R2_C_D1_MG | ecosystem: Environmental > Aquatic > Marine > Intertidal... | reverse complement strand
TGAGAATTCCGTTTTCTTGCATGCCCCACCTGAGGTCAAAGGTACGGTTCTGGACAATATTCTTTATGACTGGTGGGTGACACCCGATTTGTGGGATGACGATGACAACAAAATTGCGGCTGTTAAGCAGATAATGGAAACCTTCCAGGGGTGGCGCGATTTCGAGGAAACCGTTATGCGAATGAACCCTGAGGGTTTTGCAAGGCAAGAGGATTTCGACTCGAACGTTGAAAGACTTTTTGAATTCATTGGAAAAAACAAAGCGGATCAGCGCATGTTCATGCACGGTCTTCGAGGTCAAACAGCAATAGCGGGAAGGCCTGTGAGAATGGATCCTTTCGACGTGTGCCGTATTTGTAGGATTGGCTAGGGAAAACCACATATGGTTCTGAAAAATGGTTTGCAGGTTGGGTTAATGGTGGTGTTTGCAACCTCATTAACTGCTTGTGAGAGACTTGGTAACGGCTCTGCCGATGTGGTTTCGCAAATCAAGCAAAAAGCGATTGAAAATCTCGTCTTTGTTGACGGAGGTACTTTTAAGTTGGGGGATGTAGGACACCCGAATGGTTCGCCGTATGTAGTTTTAACCGATCATGCTCGGCCTACTGTCGAGGTTAGCGTCGATAGCTACTCAATCTCCAAATACGAGACAACTTGGGGAGAAATGCATGTCTATTACGAAAAACTTGGACGCTTTTCCTTGTACGAGGGCTCTCTCTATGACAAGAAATTTATCGCCGAACCAAGTCAAGATCCCTTGTCTCCTTATTTTTATCTTAAACCTGCCAGAACGCCAAACTACCATGAAGCAGAAGGTTACTGCGCATGGTTAGGCGATCAAACCGGCTTGCCTTTTGCTCTTCCTACGGAAGCGCAATGGGAATTCGCTGCCCGAAGTAGGGGCAGTAATGTTCCCTTCGCCACAAATACTGGCGTTGCAGATAACGATACATATTTGCAGAGGCCCAGGCAGTATATTGATCCAAGTATCCCTCCTTCTGGCAATATGCTTAGCCATTCTTCTCTAGTCATGGAGAGGAGACCTGTTGGTAGTTATCCGCCCAATCCGATAGGACTTCATGACATGTCAGGGAATGTTGCGGAATGGACTCAGGACTGGTTTCAGAAGGACTATTATCAGCATGCGCCGCATAACGATCCCAGAGGTCCGCTGAAACCCATTGACCCAGATAGTCCGGAGAAAACTGTAAGAGATTGGGCCGGCCACGGAGACCACGTAGGTGGCAATGCTACTGTATTTGCGCGATCCGGTGTGCCTGTTTCCGCTGGCGGGAACGGCTTCCGCTGTGTAGTTAATCATCCGAAGCCAATCAATCGATAAGCTTAGTCATATGAACAGGGAAGTTAGGCTAGATGCAGTATATTGCAGCTTTTTTACTCATACCTTCGACTCTAATTCTTATTAGTTATATTGGAGTTTCGGTTTTTGAAGGTGCCGAGGCATCCTTTCTGGAAATCGAGAATGGAATCCTGAACGTTGGGTTCATGATCGTATTTGCCATTAGCACCCTCGCCGGTTGGTTGGCGGTTCTCTTCAGTGTTCCTTTCCGGGATAACAACCGAATCACTCTTGTGGGCAAAGGGTTGTTTTTGGGCTTTTTGACCTGGCCTTGGGTTTTTGTCTGGTCATTTTTTGCCGAGCGAATTGCTCTGGCGGCGTGTTTGCTTTCGGGCTGGGTTGGTTTGCTTACTCTGGCACTGCCAGCGTTGAGCGATTCCTCGAATCAGCGATTACCGGCTTTCGGCCTGGTCGCTCTCATGGCGTCGTTGCCGATTGTGGTTAGTCCGCTTTTATGGGCCGATCCACAATCCGATGGGCTGAAAGAGGCCAATTGGGGAGTCTATCACCCGGACTATGAGGTGGAAGAGGGTGAGGAGTTCGTAGCATACTACCAAGAGCATGGGAGGCGCTTTAACAAACAGGCGAGACTCATTATCTCGAAAACGACCATGTTTATGGCTAACCTGCTCGGGCAACCTCTCTCCAATACCTTCAATTTTTGTGATTATAACGATAACTATGCGTTGTTCATTAGCTCCTTTGACGATGGATGTGCCAGCCAAAATCGGGAGGACAGAGCGACGGTGCTTGAAATCGAGTTTTACGAACCCGGCAAGTTACGATGTGTGAACTGCCGACGATTTGGAAAGCCGAAGCACTGGGTCATGGTTCAGAGCTTGCGGCAATGGTATTCCTCAATGGATCCGCCAATACCCTATCCGGAGTGATGTTTGCCTTTTTGAAGCTGTCCCTCCCTCGAAAAGGTATTGCGTTGATACGTCTTTGAGTCGAAGTTAAAGGACTGTTCCGGTCGCCGAAATGCGACCCAAATGAACCCCACGTAACCCGCTCCCGGGTGCGCCCGGGCAATGGTGAAGGTAGACTGACCGTTATAAACGCTGGCCTGGATTCTTCCGGGCCAGTTTATTTCACGGTATGCAGGGTTCATCATGGACGGCCAATCCACAAACAACGAACCGGCGGGCGAGAACAAGCGCCCGCTGATTTCATCGGATCTCGCCACGCCAATATACGGGCTGTTCGGCCTGGGTATCCTGTACACCCTGTACGTGGCTCACCAGATTGTTCTGCCCATCATTCTTGCTGTCATGACCAGCCTGCTGCTCTCGCCTCTGGTCAAGAAGGCATACGTTAAATGGCGGATTCCCCGGGTGGTTAGCTCACTGGTTTTCGTCTTGCTGGTTCTGGCCGCTATCGTAGGCATTACACTTGCGGTTGCGACCCCGGCGCTCAAGTGGGTGGAAGAGGTACCGCAGGGGATCTCGCGGCTATTGGTAGGCGAGAGTGAAATAAGTCGCCAGATCGCCAGGGTAACGGAGTCAGCGGAGCAGGTTGAAAAGTCCGTCGAGGAGCTTTCAGAAACAGAACAGCAGCAGCCAAGGGCCGTTGTTTTGCAGACTGACTCCTGGCGAAGCCAGTTGATGAGCAAAGCGCGTAACGGCATTGCAGGCCTTGCACTGGCTCTGGCGCTCACTTATTTTCTTTTGGTTAGCGGGGATCGGTTGATCCACAATTTCATCCGTCAATTACCGATAGAGCAACGAAGAACCGTGCTGAGAATGGCTCACGAGTCTCAGCGGCAGATAGCTCAGTACCTTGGTGTTTTGGGCTTGAGCAATCTGGTTGTGGGCACAACAACCGGGCTGATCTGCTGGGCGGTCGGCCTTCCCGATCCGGCTGTCTGGGGGCTGGTCGCAGGGCTGGCGCGGTTCATTCCCTATCTGGGCAATATTCTCTCGATCTCCTTGCTCACCATCGTTTCGGTGGTCAGTCTGGAGGAACTCTGGATGATGGCTGTCGCGCCCCTGGGATTCCTGGGGCTGACCACGCTTGTCGGACTGTTTATCGAGCCGTGGATTCATGGTTTTCGTATGGCCATCAATCCGGTAATCATTTTTGTCTCGATTTTCTTCTGGGGTTGGCTCTGGGGGCCGGTTGGGGTGCTTCTTGCGGTGCCACTGATGACCGTTATTCAGGTAGTGCTCAAGCAGATTCCCAAGCTACGGCCGGTATACAAGGTCATCGCCCGTTAGCAGGGTAATGGATACCCGTAACAAGCCCTGACACGCCCCGGAAACTCACCTATGCTCTCTGAATAACCGAAATTCAGACGACAGGGAGGATCATCCGCTCATGATCCCGAACACCATGAAAGCCATGGTTCTGACCGGTCACGGTGATGTGGATAAACTGGAGTATCAGGATGTGTCCGTTCCCGCACCCGGACCGGGAGAGGTGCTTGTCCAGGTCACGGCCACGGCGAAGAACAACACCGACCGCAAAGCGCGGGAAGGTCTTTACCCAACCAAAAAAGGCGAAATGACATCCTTCCAGATGGGCGGTAAGCCCACGCTGGTCTTTCCAAGGATTCAGGGTGCGGATATCGCCGGGCGTATCGCGGCCGTTGGCGATGGTGTGGATGAATCCCGCATCGGCGAACGGGGCCTGCTGGACTTCAATATCTACGCCAATGACCGGCGGGACATCAATCTCACGCCGGATTACTTCGGCCATGGCGCCGACGGTGGTTACGCTGAATACGTGGCTCTGCCGGCGGACCAGTTCCACCACATTCCCAACCCGGAGCTGGGCGATGCCGAAGTTGCGTCCATGGGGATGTGTTCCTACCAGACCGCCATGCACATGCTTACCTCGGCCAGGATCAAGGCCGGCGAACGGGTGTTGGTTACCGGTGCCAGCGGCGGCGTTGGCACGGCCCTGATTCAGCTTTGTCGAATCATGGGGGCCACTCCCTATGCCCTGAGCAAACAGGATAAGGCGGCGGCTCTGCTGGAACTGGGCGCTGAGGCCGTGCTGGATCGTTCCGATATGGAAAGCTTTGTGGATCGCGTGAAAGCAGAAACCGGTGGCAAACCCATCGATGCGGTGATGGACCTGGTGGGCGGAGAGATGACCGATGTGTTCATCGACACCATGATCTTTGATATGAACGCCCGCAGCAGCTATCCGCGCCTGAGTATTGCCGGTGCCAGCGGCGGCAACATCAGCGAGATTCTGTGGACCCGGATTTACCTCTACCAGGTGCAGATTTTCGGGGTATCCCATGGCACCCGGGAAGAAGCGGGACAATTGATGGCCTGGATCCGGGAAGGACAACTGAAGCCGGTGCTTCACAGCGCCTTCAGGCTCTCTGATCTGCACCGGGCAGAAGAGTACTTTGTGAACCGGGGAAGCAACTATCTCGGCAAGATCGTGATCGTTCCCGACTCGCAATGGGAAGAACACGGCCAACCCTGGTCACTGGAGAGCGCTTGATGAAGCCTGAACTGACCATTCAGTTGATGGATACCCATGCCGGCGGTGATGTCAGCAGGATCGTGACCGGTGGGATTGATCTGTTGCCGGGCGATACCGTTCGGGCACAGATGGAGTACCTGCGGGATGACGCTGATGGCCTGCGCCGGTTGCTGCTGGAAGAGCCATACGGTGTGCCGGAGATGTCCGTGGATTTGCTCGTGCCGCCAACCGATCCCCGGGCTGCGGCTGGTTACATCATCATGGAAGTGATGGGCTACCCGATCTACTCTGGCTCCAACACCATCTGCACGGCCACTGCCGTGCTTGAGTCCGGCATTGTGCCAAAGCAGGAAGGCAAGCAGAATTTCATGCTGGAGTCACCCGCTGGGTTGGTCCAGATCGAGGCAACCGTACACGACGGTGTGGTGGAGTCCATCACCTGTGAGGGGCTGCCCAGTTATATTCATACCTACAAGGCCAGCATTGATGTGCCCTCGCTGGGCAAGGTTACCTACAGTGTTGCCTACAGCGGCGGCTTTTATGCGCTGGTGGATGCGTCCAGCTTGGGCTTCGACCTGACCCTGGACGAAGAGCGCAAACTGGCAGAAGCCGCCCATGCCATTGTTGAGGCCATCCAGGCCGAACGGGGGTTCTCTCACTACACCCTCGGCGATGTCGGCCCCCTGCCGTTCCTTCACTTCATGGGGCCTGTAGAGCATTTGGCTGAGGGCTATTACCGTTCCCGATCGGCTACCTATGTGCATCCCGGCGTTATTTGCCGGAGTACAACCGGTACCGGTACCTCCGCCCGTCTGGCGTTGATGAACTATGAGGGCACCGTCAGGCCTGGTGACAAACTGGAAACCATTTCCCTCAGAGAGACGGGCTTTATCGGTGAATTCACTTCGGTTGCGGAAGAGGACGAGTATCAGGTGATCAAGAACAGCATCACCGGCAAGGGGTATGTCATCGCCCGCTCCGATATCGTGGTGAACTGCGATGATCCCATGGTTGAGTGCGGATCCCTGCATCACATTCTGTCGAGTCGCCATGCAGGGAAAATCACGCCGAAATCCTGAGCGCCCGCTCTGACCTCCTTACCGGCCGCGGCACGCCTGCTGCGGCGGTTTACCTCCTCATAAAACCAGCCGGATTTCTTCCTTTTTGGTCTAAAGTTTACCTTTACGTAAAGTGAAGCCTGTGCTAAACCTTGACCCGTGCTTTCAATGATAAAAACAACAGGAGTTGAGAATGAGCCTTCCGGAATATACCGACGTTTACAACAACTTCGATCCTGCTGCTCTGGAAGCGGACATCCTGGATGGACGTCTGGATAGCGGGCTCAACGTGTGCCACGAAATCTGCGACAAATGGGCGGATGACCCCAGTCGGGTTGCCCTTTACTACGAAACAGAGGATGGCGGTGACGGCACTCTGACCTTCGCCGAGTTGAAAGAAGCCTCTGCACGATTCGCCAATTACCTGAAATCCCAGGGCATCGGGAAGGGCGACCGGGTGGCTGCTCTCCTGCCGCGCACTCCGGAGCTGCTGATCGTTATCGCCGGGACCCTCCGTGCCGGTGCCGTGTATCAGCCACTGTTCACGGCCTTTGGTTCCGGTGCCATCGAATACCGCTTTGAGCGGGCCAGCACCAAGCTGGTGGTGACAAACCCGGAGAACTATCCAAAGCTGAACGACGTCAAAGTCTGTCCGCCAGTGGTGGGTGTCAACGCCGGTGAGATTGGCGCAGACATCCCCGATTTCCAGGAAACCCTGGCGGCTCAGTCCAGCGAGTTTGAGCCTGTCATGATCAAGGGCGATGATCCGTTCCTCCAGATGTTCACCTCCGGCACCGTGGGCAAATCCAAGGGCGTTGCCGTTCCGGCCAAGGCGCTGCTGGCGTTCTATGTCTACATGAAGTACGCCATCGATCTGCAGGACGGCGACAAGTTCTGGAACGTGGCCGATCCCGGTTGGGCCTACGGTCTTTATTATGCCGTGGTTGGACCTCTGCTGATGGGGCACGCTACCCATTTCAATCCGGGCGGTTTCACCCCGGAAACCACCTACGACATGATCCGGAAATACAAGATCACCAACCTGGCTGCGGCGCCCACGGCCTATCGCCTGCTCAAGGCCAACGATCACGTGCTGCCGGAAGGCGAGAATCTCGGTCTGCGGGTTGCCAGCAGTGCGGGTGAGCCCCTAAACCCCGAAGTGGTTAACTGGATTCGCAATCGCCACTTCTGCCCGGTGAAAGATCACTATGGTCAAACTGAAACCGGGATGACCTGCTGCAACTTCCATGGCCTTGAGCACCCTGTTCGCGAAGGTTCCATGGGCTATGCCTCTCCTGGCCATAAAGTCGTCGCCCTGAGCGAGAAAAACGAGGAAGTGGGTGAGGGCGAGGTTGGTCAGCTGGCTGTCGATGTAAAAGCCTCCCCGCTGTTCCACTTCGATGGCTACACCTGGGGTGAGAAGGACCCGTTCGTAAACGGCTACTACCTCACTGGCGACATGGTTATCAACCACGGCAATGGCAATTTCTCATTCAGCGGCCGGGATGATGACATCATCACCACCGCCGGCTACCGGGTTGGTCCGGCAGACGTCGAAAGTACACTGCTTGAGCACGCCGCTGTGGCGGAGTCAGGTGTCGTTGGCAAGCCGGACGAAAAGCGTGGCTCCATCATCAAGGCCTATGTGGTGATCAAGGGCGATTACGCTCTTGGAGACGAGCAGGCCCTGAAAGACGAACTCCAGGAACTGGTGCGTCGCAGGCTCTCTACCCACGCTTTCCCCCGGGAAATTGAGTTTGTTGATGAGCTGCCCAAGACACCCAGTGGAAAAATCCAGCGGTTCGTTCTGCGTAATCAGGCCAAGGAAGAAATCGGCGCATGATCATTACGTTTGAAGAGCTGCAGGCCTTCCTTGACGAGCAGTTTCCGCAGGGGGAGGCCTACGGCACCCTGCAGAAGCTCGGGGATGGCTGGGCAGAGATGAAGTTGGACGTGGATGAGGCGCATCTCAGGCCCGGGGGAACCGTCTCCGGGCCGGCCATGATGGGGCTGGCGGACGTTACCCTGTACGCGGCGCTGCTCAGCAAGATCGGCCTGGTGCCGCTGGCGGTTACCACCAATCTCAATATCAACTTCCTCCGCAAGCCGGTGGCCCACCAGCCCATTTGGGCCCGTGCCACCATGCTGAAGGTTGGTCGCACCATGGGGGTGGGCGAGGTGTTTGTCTATTCAGAAGGCGCCGAAGACCCTGTAGCCCACTCCACCATGACCTACTCAATTCCTCCAAACCGGTAGTGCCATGCAGATTCGTGACATGATGGTGCCGGTAGGTGACGGCGTTGAACTGGAAGTCAGGCGAATACAGCACAAGGAACCGAAAGGGCCGGTTCTGGTCTTACTGCATGAATCCCTTGGCAGCATCGCACTGTGGCGGAAGTTTCCTGAGAAACTGGCAAAAGCCACCGGCTGCGATGCACTGGTATACAACCGCCAGGGTTACGGCCATTCTTCCGACGAAGAGCTCCCGCGCCCGTTTGACTACCTTGAGGTTGCCGGTCACAAGTGGCTGCCCCGGTTGCTGGAGAGGCTAGAAATCGAGGAAGTTGTGCTGATAGGGCACAGCGACGGCGGTTCCATTGCGCTGGTGGCTGCCGGCGCCCTGGGAGCTCGGGTGAAGGCGCTGGTAACCATGGCCGCGCATATCTATGCCGATCACCTCACCCTCGCTGGTATAGATGAGATGGCGGTTCGCTATCGGGAGACGGATATCCGGGACCGGTTAGCCCGCTATCACGGCGAACGGACCGACGATCTGTTCAATGCCTGGCAGACGGTTTGGCGAGATGAAGGGTTCCAGGCGGCAATGGATTTCACTCCCTGGCTGGCGGCAATCGAATGTCCGGCTATGATCATTCAGGGGGAGAACGACGAATACGGGGTTCCTGAGCAGGTAACAGACATTGTTGCCGGCATCGGGAAAAGCGCCCGCGGGGTGTCTCTCGAGGATGCCGGGCATTCCCCCCACCTGGAAAAGCAGGACCAGGTAGTAGACCTTCTATACGACTTTTTGCGTAGCGAGAGTGTACTTAAAAACTGCAATTAAGTGTTGACGTTTACGTATACGTCAATCTAATCTGGTAGACATATAAAACGCACAAAAATAACAAAGGTAGATTGGCTCATGAGTGAACAGTACGTTCTGGAGACCCGTAACCTTGTGAAGGAATTCAAGGGCTTTGTTGCGGTCGACGACGTGAACCTCCAGGTTCAGAAAGGCCATATTCACGCCCTGATCGGCCCCAATGGTGCCGGCAAGACCACGGTCTTCAATCTGCTCACCAAATTCCTGATCCCGACCCGGGGCCAGATTCTTTTCAAAGGCCAGGACATCACCTCGCTGAAGTCCGCGGCCATCGCCCGCCAGGGAATTGTTCGCTCGTTTCAGATTTCCGCTGTTTTTCCACACATGACGGCACTAGAGAACATCCGGGTCGCCCTGCAGACGTTCGAAGGCACCTCATTCAGCTTCTGGAAATCCGGTAACTCCCTGCACAAGCTCAATGAGCGCTGCATGGAACTTCTGGATGCGGTTGGGCTGGCCGAGTTCGCCAACACCACCACCGTAGAGCTGGCTTACGGTCGCAAACGGGCGCTGGAGTTAGCCACGACCCTTGCGATGGAACCCGAACTTCTGTTGCTGGATGAGCCGACCCAGGGCATGGGCTCTGAAGATGTCGATCGTGTTGTGGAGCTGGTGCGCAAGGCCGCGGAGGGGCGAACCGTTCTGATGGTTGAGCACAACCTCAGCGTGGTCAGCAAGCTTTGTGATCGCATCACCGTGCTGGCCCAGGGCGCCGTTCTGACCGAAGGTGATTACGCAGAGGTCTCCGCCGACCCACGGGTTCGCGAGGTTTATATGGGCAGTGATGGCAGTGGAGAGCGCGGCCCCACCGCTAGCAGCGATCAGGCGGAGGCAGCGCAATGAGTAAGAATTCCGATCGTGAGTACGAACAGCTCCGTCTGTCCGGTCTGCACGCCTTCTACGGTGAGTCGCACATCCTCCACGGCATCGACCTGGTGGTAAACCGCGGGGAGCTGGTGACGCTGTTGGGCCGCAATGGCGCGGGCCGGAGCACAACGCTCAAGGCCATTATGAACATGGTCGGTCGGCGAACCGGTTCCATCATGATTAACGGTGAGGAGACTATGTCCTGCGCGCCTCACCATATTGCCAGGTTGGGAGTCGGGTATTGCCCCGAACATCGGGGCATTTTTTCCTCTCTGAGTGTTCAGGAAAACCTGACGCTGCCGCCGGTCGTGCGTAGCGGCGGTATGAGCCTCGAAGAAATCTACAACATGTTCCCCAACCTTTATGAACGACGTTTCAGCCAGGGCACCAAGCTGTCTGGTGGCGAGCAGCAGATGCTGGCTATGGCCCGTATTCTGCGCACCGGCGCCAACATGCTGTTGCTGGATGAGATTACCGAGGGCCTGGCCCCGGTGATTGTCGAGAAGCTGGGAGAGGTCCTGATTGCCCTGAAAAACAAGGGCCTGACCATTGTCCTGGTGGAACAGAATTTCCACTTCGCAGCACCGTTAGCCGACCGTCATTACGTTGTTGAGCACGGTCAGATTGTGGAAGAAGTCAGCGCCAACGAACTGAGTGCCAAGCAGTCGGTGCTGGATAGCTATTTGGGGGTCTGATCCCGGATAGGACGAGAGCAAGAAAAGCAACAACAACCCGAACCAACGCAAGACAGTAGCGGAGATACAACAATGACAATGATGAAAAAGCTTCTGACATCAGCCGTTGCATCAGCCATGATGGCAGGCGGAGCCCAGGCGGCCATTTCCAACGATACCGTCAAGATCGGTTATCTGGCGGACATGTCCGGCACCTACCGTGACCTGGCAGGACCAAACGGGCTTAAAGCCCTGGAAATGGCGATTGCCGATTTCGGCGGCCAGGTAAACGGCGCCAAGATTGAAGTGGTCAGTGCCGATGACCGTAACAGCCCGGATACCTCATCCAGCACCGTTCGTCGCTGGGTGGAAAACGAAGACGTTGACATGGTAGCCGGTATGGTTGCCTCCTCTGTTTCCATCGCCGTGAGCAAGATTCTGGAAGAGAACGATCGTCTCGGTATCATCTCCGGTTCAGCGGCTTCCAGCATTACCAACGAACACTGCACCGCTAACCATATCCACTATGTTTACGATACCTATCCGCTGGCCAACGGTACTGCCAGTGCGGTAGTTCAAGAAGGCGGCAAGACCTGGTACATGCTGACTGCGGACTACGCGTTTGGTCATGCACTGGAAGGCGATGTGACTCGCGTTGTTGAAGCTAACGGCGGTGAAATTGTTGGTACTGTTCGACACCCGTTCCCGACCCAGGACTTCTCATCCTTCATTCTTCAGGCCCAGGCTTCTGGTGCTGATGTCATCGGTCTGGCAAACGCCGGCGCTGACACCACCAACGCCATCACCACTGCCAGTGAGTTCGGTGTAACCCAGTCTGGCCAGACTCTGGCGGCACTGCTGCTGTTCCTGACCGACGTTCATGCGCTCGGTGCTCAGACTGCCCAGGGCATTCAGCTGACTACCGGTTGGTACTGGGATATGAACGACGAGACCCGTGAGTGGTCTGATCGCTTCATGGAAGAAACCGGCGTTCGTCCGACTATGGTTCACGCCGGTATCTACTCCAGCGCCATGCAGTACCTGAAAGCCATCGAAGCGACCGGTTCTGACGATGCACAGACTGTGCGCAAGCAGATGATGGACACCCCCATCAACGACATGTTCGCCAAGAACGGCAGAATCCGTGTTGATGGCCGCATGGTCCATGACATGTATCTGGCGGAAGTGAAAACCCCGGCCGAGTCCAAGAGCGAGTGGGATCTGTACAAGATCCTGCGGACTATCCCGGCGGAAGAGTCCTACCGTCCGCTCTCTGAGAGCAAGTGCAAGCTGGTCAATAACTAAAAGCGACCGTTTTGGGTTCGTCCTGCAACAGGGCAGGGCGGACCCATAAAAACGGAAAAGAAAAAAGCCAAAAACAATCCCTGTGCTGCTTCTGGAGTTAGCCCAATGTCCATGATTTTCGGCGTCCCTTTAGCTGTGCTATCCGGCCAGCTCCTGATCGGAATAATCAACGGCGCCTTTTACGCCCTGCTGAGCCTTGGGCTCGCGGTCATCTTCGGTCTGCTGAAGATCATCAACTTCGCCCATGGTGCCATGTATATGCTTGGCGCCATGACCACCGTCCTGATGTTCGACTATCTGGGCGTGAATTACTGGGTCGCCTTATTGCTGGCGCCACTTCTGGTCGGTGCCTTCGGTGTCGCCATTGAATATTTCCTGCTGCGCCGCATCGCCGGGCAGGATCACATCTACAGCCTGCTTCTGACATTTGGTGTTGCGCTGATCATTTCCGGTGTATTGGTGAACTGGTTCGGTGTATCCGGGCTTCGTTACAGCATGCCCGAGATGTTCAGGGGCGGCGTCAACCTCGGCTTCATGTTCATGCCGTACTATCGGGCCTGGGTCATCGTTGCGGCACTGATTGTGTGCTTTGCAACCTGGTTCGTGATCGAAAAAACCAAGCTTGGCTCTTATCTGCGGGCAGGTACCGAGGATTCGCAGTTGATGCAAGGCTTTGGTATTAACGTACCTCTGCTTATTAGCCTGACTTATGGTTTTGGTGTGGCACTGGCGGCGTTCGCTGGCGTTCTGGCCGCGCCGATTTACTCGGTTACGCCGGTCATGGGTTCAGCTACCCTGATTACGGTGTTTGCCGTTGTGGTTATAGGTGGTATGGGCTCCATCGGCGGCGCTATTATCACCGGTATCCTGATGGGCGTCATTGAAGGGCTCACCAAAACTTTCTACCCGCCGGCTTCTTCGGCGGTCATTTTCCTGGTCATGGTTCTGGTACTGATGTTCCGGCCCAGTGGCTTGTTCGGTAAGGAGGCATAACCATGAATAAGCCAGTCAATTCTGCCGACATTCACAAAGCTATTGTTCAGGAACAAGCTGCCCAGGACCGCAAGAAACTGATTCTGAACGGCGTGCTGCTACTCATTCTGCTAGCCGCACCCTTTGTGATTTACCCGGTCTTCCTGATGAAAATCCTGTGCTTCGCGCTATTCGCGGTGGCCTTCAACCTGCTGTTCGGGTTTACCGGCCTGCTGTCGTTCGGGCATGCGGCGTTTCTCGCAACAGGCGGCTACACCACCGGTTATCTGCTTAGCAATTACTCCGGGCTGTCGACCGAGATGGGGATTATTGCTGGCACAGTCGCAGCAACGGTTCTGGGCGTGGGCTTCGCACTCCTGTCCATCCGCCGGCAGGGCATCTACTTTGCCATGGTCACCCTGGCCCTGGCACAGCTCGTGTACTTCTTCTTCGTTCAGTCTGAATTTACCGGTGGCGAGGATGGGATGCACGGCATCCCACGCGGCGAGCTTCTGGGTTTTATCGACCTGGCGAATAACTTCAACATGTATTATTTCGTGCTGGTCGTGTTCATTGCCTGCTATCTGCTGGTTCAACGGATCGTTAACAGTCCGTTTGGACAAGTATTGAAGGCGATCAAGCAGAATGAGCCGCGGGCGGTTTCCCTTGGCTACAATGTGGATCGCTACAAGGTGCTGGCCTTCGTGATTTCAGCGGCATTGGCTGGGCTTGCCGGTTCCATGAAGTCAGTCGTTTTCCAGTTGGCTTCTCTTTACGACGCCCACTGGCACATGTCAGGCGAGGTGATACTAATGACCCTGGTTGGCGGCATGGGAACGCTGCTGGGCCCGGTGGTTGGCGCCACTTTCGTGGTCAATATCGAGTACCAGCTGTCCCAGGGAGCGCTGCGTGATTGGGTAGACCCGATTCTCGGTGTCATCTTCGTGATTACGGTTCTGGCTTTCCGCAGCGGCATCGTGGGTGAGATCCAGAAGTTTGTGAAAAAGAACCTGGGCTGAACCATTCGTCACCCCTGAAATACAAAGGGCCACCCCTCGGGGTGGCCCTTTGTATTGTGTACCTGGTTTCGTTTCGTCCACTAGAACTCCGCTAACCGGCTGGGCGTTCCCACATAAACGTAAACCGCGGAATCGCCGCGGAATGCCACCCGGTGAACCGAGACATTCGGTTTGCCAGACTCGGTCGAGCGAAACCGGGTCACCATTCCGGCGTTCTCTCCATCCCGCGTTCTTTCGCCTTCCGTGCTTGTCCAGCTATCGCCAAGGCACTGTCCCATCCAGTTGACGGCCGTGTTGTACCTTGTGGTAGCAACCTCATCGTTCGGGGTATTGCCGGAGCAGACATAGGCACTGTCGTTGTTCGCCCAGCTCCAGATCTCGCAGTGTCCCCGAATAAGCTGCTCCTTCGCGTTGTAGACCGTTACCGAGCGGAAATCGTTTGCACCGCCCCGGTATTGTTCGAATCCGGCCGGGTAGTCAGCAACGATGTTTTTCAGTGAGGCACAGGGGTCCTCCACGCCCAGTGAGAGGGTATCCTGAACAGAGCATCCCGCCAGGGACACTCCCACCATTACCGAAGCAATTGTGATGATCTTGCGGATGGTCATGTGTTGGCTCATTCCTTGAAGGATTTTTGAAGCTCTCGCACGGCAACCCGAGAAAACTCCCTGGTTGCCTGCTCAAGCGATGTCGGATCAATGGTGCTGGAAAACATTTGCCAGATCGCGTTGCCAGAGTCCGTATCGAACAATGTTGTTCTCAGGATGTATTCAGTGGATTCCTCGTAATGGTCCGGAATCGTCATGGTTTCCATGTAGGTGACGGAGCCCAGCGCGCCAATGTTGGTCACCACAGGGTTAAACACCACTTGGTTCGGAACATGCTCAACCTGCCGGTTCTTTCGCACCAATGAGACGGTTAGAACACCGTCGGCAGTCTGCGTCTCCAGCCGCTCTTTTACTTTCTCTCGAAGTGCGTCTGAGTCTTTCCAGGGCAAGGAAGGTGCAGGGCCGTAGGCTTCAGCTTCGTAGCCGGCGGCCTGCAGCCGGGAAACAAGCGCTGCTTCCATGAGCGACCTGCTGCTTTCTTTCGGGCTAATAGCGAGGACCAGAAGGTTTTTGGGGGCATCAGAAACATTCGGAGCCTTACTGACACTTTTCACTTCCGGGCCCGAGGCGCATCCGGCAAGAAAAAGTACAGTGAAGATGATTGCGAGCAAAGAGCGAGGGTAAATCGGCGGTCTCATCGGTAAGTCCATTCGTGGAGAGTCCGTGGATGGAACTGTTTTCATCCAGTTCCGGCGTCATTTAAAGCAAATATAGCAAATTTTTGAGGGCATTCGATTGTTACCGAAAACCTGAGAAGACAGGACAGACTGTGTTTGGGCCAAGAAAAATTGATTCATCAATGGCCTGACATAAGGCTGTTGTCTAATCTTAGTGCGGGCGTTCGGTATTCGAGCGGGGAGTAAACATTCACGGAGAGACAATGATGCCGTTTTTTTCAAGATCAGAAGCTGACTTAAGGAAAGAGGTGTCCCTCCTGTTTCTGTTATTGGCTTCGATCACTTTAAGTGGATGTTCCGAACCCCAGGAGACCAGACAAGCTAACCCCGTTGCCGTATCGGTGGTAACGCTTGAGGCTACCGAAGTCAGGCCCTCAACGGAATTTGTTGCCAGGACGGCGGCTTCTGCCAAAGCGGATATCACGCCACGCATTGAAGCGGAAATCCGGGAGATTCTTTTCACCGAGGGAGCGAAAGTCAGCCAGGGTGAGCTCCTTATCCGGCTTGAGGATACTCGTGCAAGCGCCGACCTTCAGCAGGCGGATGCTGAACTGGCCGCCGCCCGCGCCGAGATGGAGTCTGCGACCCGAAACCTCAGGCGCGGTGAAGAAGTGTCGGAAAAAGGCTTCCTCTCCGCCGCAGACCTGGACAAGCTCAAAGATCGGTTCAGTGCGGCTGAAAGTCGACTTAAGGCCGCCCAGGCGGCGGTTCAGAAAGCCGATACCAATCTGGAATATGCGGAAATACGGGCCCCTTTTAATGGCTGGATTGGTCGGCTGAACTACGACGTTGGTGCCGTGGTAGGGCCTACAACCGGGCCCATAACGTCTGTGCTGGTGACGGACCCTGTGTACGTGGAATTCCAGGTCAACGAAGCTGATTTTGTCAGCTTCCGTCGGAGGGGCGCTGAATCCGCCGAAGCGTTTTCGAAGTCTCTGGGGCTCTCTTTGACTTTGCCGGATGGCGAGCGCTATGAGCAGCCTGGTGTGCTGGATTTCGCCGATGTACAGACCGATGCCAGTACGGGGACCGTCGCGATGCGAGCGGTCTTCCCCAATCCCGATGCGGTCCTCGTGCCAGGCCTATACGTGACACTCCGGGTTGAGGGGCAGTCAGGTGAGGCCCAGGTGCTTGTCCCTCAGGTAGCGGTTCAGGAGACCATTGAAGGAAAGTTTGTTCTGGTGGTTGATGACCAGAATCAGGTTGCCCAGCACTTCATTCAGACCGGCTCCCGGGAAGGGGCGCTGCTGGTGGTCAACTCAGGGCTCGAAGCCGGTGACCAGGTGATTGTGGAGGGCCTCCAGAAAGTTCGGTCCGGAGTCACAGTCAGTGCTGTTCAAAAACAGATTGACCCGCAAACCGGAGCGCTCATCCAGACGGGTGAGGCGAGCCAATGATCAGCCGGGTTTTTATCCACCGACCGAAGTTCGCGTTTGTCATTTCCATTCTGATCACCCTGGCGGGGCTCCTGGCGTTACGCATTCTCCCGGTCAACATGTATCCGGACATGGCCCCGCCCCAGATCCAGGTGACCGCATCACTTCCCGGGGCCAGCGCCCAGGTAGTGGAAGAAGCCGTTATCCGCCCGGTAGAGCAACAGCTGAACGGGGTGGAGGGCATGATCTACATCGAGTCCACCGCCTCCAGTGATGGCACGGCCAAGATCACGCTCACTTTTGAGAGCGGCACCGATACAGACATCGCCCAGGTAAACGTCCAGAACCGCGTTGCCCTGGCGGAACCGTTTCTGCCCGATGAAGTCCGGCGACAGGGCGTGGTGGTCAGCAAGCAGGCTGGCAACATGCTGATGGGTATCAACCTGACCTCTGAGCGACCGGACCTGGATGGCGTCTTCCTCAGCAACTACGCCTCCAATAACCTTGTCGAAGCCCTCGGTCGGGTGCCAGGGGTGGGTTCGGCGGAAGTGATGGGCGCGAAAGACTACAGCATGCGAGTCTGGCTGGATCCCCGCCGTATGGCCTCACTGGATGTGACCGTCGCCGAGGTTGCGGCCGCGCTCCGTGAGCAGAACCAGATTGTCGCGGCCGGCAAACTCGGCCAGCCGCCAGTGCCCGCCGGCCAGCAGTTTGTCTACAGCATCCAGACCCGGGAACGCCTGTCAGACCCCGAAGAGTTTGCCCAGACCATTCTTCGCTCCAGACCCGATGGCGGCTTTGTTCGCCTGAGGGATGTCGGGCGTATCGAGCTGGGTTCCCGTTCCTATACCTCCACCGCGAAACTGAACAATCAGGACACGGCATTCCTGGTGATCTACCAGTTGCCCGATGCCAATGCACTGGAGGTTGCGGAACGGGTAAAAGCCCTGGTTGAAGAGGCCTCAGGCAGTTTTCCGGCGGGCGTGAATTACACCGTTCTGTACGACACCACGGAATTCATCAGCCGCTCCATCAGCGAAGTCATCGTGACGCTGTTCCAGGCTGTCGGCCTGGTAATCCTGGTGGTGTTCCTGTTCCTGCAGAACTGGCGGGCCACTCTGATCCCCAGTATTGCCATACCGGTCTCTCTGATCGGCACCTTTGCGGTTATGTCGGTGCTCGGCTATTCGATCAACACAATAACTCTGTTCGGGCTGGTTCTGGCGATTGGCATTGTGGTGGATGACGCCATTGTGGTTATTGAGAACGTGGAACGCATTCTTGCCGAGGAGAAGCTGCCCATACGCGAGGCGGTCACCAAGGCGATGGCGGAAGTCACAGGGCCGGTGATTGCCACTACGCTGGTATTGCTGGCGGTGTTCGTGCCAGTTGCCTTCATGCCTGGAATAACCGGCAAGCTCTACCAGCAGTTCTCGGTCACCATTTCAGTGGCTGTGATCATCTCATCAATCAACGCGCTCACCCTTAGCCCGGCTCTGTGCGTTGCGCTGCTGGGCAGAAGCGGGGACAAGGCCATTGGCTGGCTCCGGCCTTTCGAGGTACTGATTACGCGGACCACCAGCGGCTACTCGAAGCTGGTGGTGCAGCTTCTTCGTAAAGGGGCTCTCGTTGGCGTTACCCTTGTGGTGATCCTGGTTGCCGGTGCTGGCCTGTTCAAATCAGTGCCGTCGGCATTCGTGCCGCCGGAGGATCAGGGCTTCCTGTTCGTGGATGTGCAGTTGCCCGATGCTGCTTCCCTCGAGCGCACCGAAGCCGTGCTTGGCAAAGTCACCGACATGGTTCTGGAAGATCCGGCAGTGAC
>Ga0102940_1001052_pt1 | contig 18287 bp, 13 predicted proteins | sample SalPonR2_C_D1_MG_FD_78215 | JGI IMG/M metagenome (GOLD analysis project Ga0102940, IMG submission 78215) | Salt pond soil microbial communities from South San Francisco under conditions of wetland restoration - Salt Pond MetaG R2_C_D1_MG | ecosystem: Environmental > Aquatic > Marine > Intertidal... | reverse complement strand
CCGACACCTTTTCGATGTAGACCTCCCCCGCCATCTGATGCTGGTCCACCCCTTCCCGGATCTGTCTGTAGACATCCGGCTTGAGGTACCGGAGGCTGAGATCCTCGAGCCGGACCTTGAGCCAGTAAAGCCCCAGCCGGTTGGCCAGGGGGGCATAGATATCCATGGTCTCCCGGGCTATGGTCCGCTGCTTGTACTCCTTCTGGAAATCGAGCGTCCCCATATTGTGCAGCCTGTCGGCCAGCTTGACCATGATGACCCGGATATCGTCGGCCATGGCCATAATCATCTTGCGGATATTCTCGGCCTGGGCCTCCTCTTTGGAGTCGAACCGCATTTTGCTGATTTTGGTCACCCCGTCCACAATGCCCGCCACCTCTTTGCCGAACTGCTCGGCTACATCCCCGAGTCCGGCTTCCGTGTCCTCCACGGTATCATGCAGCAGTCCTGCGGCGATGGTCGCCCCGTCCAGCCTGAGATCCGTCAGGATATTGGCGACCTCCAGCGGATGGGACATATACGGTTCACCGGACAGTCGAAACTGCCCGGCATGATGAGCGGCAGAAAAGACATAGGCCTTTTGAATCAAAGCTTCGTCATGGGGGGAAAGGTACGTGGAAGCCTTGTCCACGATTTCATTTATCCGGATCATGTATCGGTTCACTCCTGAGAAAAAGGGCTTCCAGCCCGAATTTTGCGCGCAAGATGAAAGTACTCTAGGGAGAGGGCGAACCCATGTAAAGGAGTCTTTTCCCCGTGTCCCGGGCGAATCGGCCAGAAAATTTCCGGTTGAGCAACCAATTGAAAAATTGATTTTTCTGTTTCTTTTCAGTCTCTTTTCACGACAACAAACAAAAATAGATTCCCTCTTGAAAAAGAATGAAACTTTGTTTAAATGGACTGCTTGCACAGTATGCGTGTTCGCTTGTCCAGACTGCTGCCTGTTTTTTCCAGATCGGTATTGCCTTTACCGGGTTGACCGTGCTATTTTTTTAAAAATCCCTCTCTCGGAGGCCGACACGGGGATTTTTCGACCTCCCACAGGTGCGCTTTTACCGTGTGCAAGAGAGCACGATTTTTTTTAAGGAGTTTGAGAACCAATGACACATACTGAAGAGCTCCAGGTCAAAGAGCTGCTCCGGGAATTCATCTCGGACACCATCCCCGAATATATTCTGGACGGGGCCAGATCTCTTGTGGCCGACAACGGAGTTCAGAAAATCGATATAAAAAAGCGGGAACAGTTCTGGGACGTCGAGGGGCATATCCAGGGCGAAGACTTCCAGGCCTATAATTCGGAAATCGGACTGAATCTGGAGCAGGAAAGTGTCAACTTCTACTGCAACTGTCCGGACTCCTTTTCCGGTGTCTGCCGTCATGTCGGAGCCACGGCCCTCAAATTTCTGGCCTCCCTCGAAAAGGACAGCCAGGAGGAACTCCCGGTCCCCAAAACCGAGTGGCGACAGAGTTTCCGGCATTTCTTCGCCAGCGAACCGGAACCCGAGGCCGGGCAGCACTATCTGGTATACAGATTTTTCCCGGAACCCGGGCGTCTGCAGGTGGAATTCTTCCGGGCCAGGCAGAACAAATCCGGACTGTCCACGGTGCAGAACCCGGTCACCCTGGAGCAGATCGTCCGCAACCCGAACTGGTGCGAAATCTCGCCGCAGCTCCCCCAGGTCGCGGAGCAGGTCGGCCAGTTTCTCGACTATTTCGGACACCGGGTCGACATTCCCCCGGGGCTCCTGAACTGGTTTCTGTGGGCCGTTAAAAAGGAGTACTACCTGTTCTGGCAGGAAAGCGAACAGCCCGTACGTATCGAATCCACTCCCATGAGCCTGCAGTTGAGCCCACATTTGTCCGAGGACGGCCTGAACTTCGACATCATGCTCGCCCGGCAGGGTAAGATGCCTTTTCCCATCATGGGGGAGGAAGCCTATTTCTACGGTCAGCTCCCCTTATGGGTGTGCTGGAAGCACAGCTTCTACCCGGTACAGACCGGACTGCGCCCGCAACTGGTGCAGGAGCTGGTCTCCGAGACTCCGATCATCCCCCATTCCGAAATTTCGGAATTCCTGGACAGGGTCTGGACCAAGCTCCCGGCATCCGACCTGTACGGGCAGGAGGAGTTCCTGGAACGGATGAAGCCCATCTTCGTGCCTGCCGAGTTCCGCCCCAAGCTCTTCCTGAACGAGGAAGGAAGTCTGCTGACCCTGGAGATCCAGAACACCTACGAGACCGAGCATGGCGAAATCCTGCTGCCCGGCCCCAACCAGGACCTCCAGACCGGCAGCTACCAGTTCGAGGGTAAGTCATTTCTGGTCCGGCGCAGACAGGACGAGGAAGAGGCGCTGCTCTCCACCCTGATGGACATGAACTTTCAGGCCAGAAACAACGCGCTGTGGTTTCTGGAACCCGAGGAGGCCATCACCTTTCTCCTGGACGCCTACCCCAAACTTATCGAGGTTTACCGGGTCTTCGGGGAAAAGGACCTCAGCCGATACAAGGTCCGACTCACCCCCCCCAATGTGGTGGCCAATGTGGAGAGCGCAGAAGACGACAAATGGTTCAACCTGGATATCGACATCGAATACGACGACATCAAGGTGCCCATCGACGTCATCTGGAAGGCGTGGAGCCAGGGCAAACGATATGTCCAGCTCAAGGACGGATCCTACACAAGTCTGCCCGAATCCTGGCTGCAGAAGCTGGGCCACAAACTGCAGGCCATGGGGCTGGATCCGGAAAAGCCGCCCAAGAAAAAATTCGAAAACTTCGAGGCCCCGGTTCTGGACAAGATTCTGGAAGACATTCCCGAAACCAGCTCCGACCAGTTCTGGGACACCCTGCGGGACAAGATCCATCAGTTCCAGGAAATCCGGGAAGTGCCCAACCCCAAGGGGGTCAACGCCACCCTGCGCCCCTACCAGCTACAGGGAGTCAGCTACCTCAACTTTCTGTGGGAATATAAATTCGGCGGCATCCTGGCCGATGAAATGGGGCTTGGAAAAACCATCCAGACCCTGACCTTCCTGCAGCACCTGCGTGAACACGGCACCACGGGCCCGAATCTGATCGTGGTCCCCACCTCGGTGCTGCCCAACTGGGAACGTGAAGCCCAGAAATTCGTTCCGCACATGAAACGGCTGCTCATTTACGGAGCCAGACGGGAGAACATGTTCAAGCAGATCCAGGAATCGGATCTGGTTATCACCACCTATGCTCTCCTGCGCCGGGATCTGGAGGAACTGCTCAATTTCGAGTTCACCACGGTCATTCTTGACGAAGCCCAGAACATCAAGAACCCGAACACCATCACGGCCCGGTCCGTGCGCAAGCTCAACTCACGGTTCCGGCTCTGTCTCTCGGGCACGCCCATCGAGAACACCCTGCTGGAGCTGTGGTCCCTGTTCGAGTTTCTCATGCCCGGGTTTCTCGGCTCCCAGAACGCCTTTCAGAAAGGGTTTGTCAAACCGATCAAAGACGGTGACCAGGAAAGCCTGAACTATCTGCAGGCCCGGGTCAAACCGTTCATCCTGCGCCGAACCAAGTCCGAAGTGGCCAAGGATCTCCCGCCCAAGGTGGAGAACGTCTACTACTCCGCTCTGCTCGAAGAGCAGCACGACCTGTATGCGGCCCTGGCCAAAAAGCTCAAGGATCAGGTTATGCGCACCGTGGACGAAAAGGGTATCGGCAAGAGCCAGATGTCCATTCTGGACGCCCTGCTCAAGCTGCGCCAGATCTGCTGTCATCCCAGGCTGCTCAAACTGGACATGCCCGGAGTGACCACCAATCTGGCGTCGGGTAAATTTGAGGCGTTCAAGGATCTGACCACCTCCATCATCGAGGACAACCACAAGGTCCTGGTCTTTTCCCAGTTCGTCCAGATGCTGCACATCATGCGCAGCTGGCTGCAGATGAGCAAGATCCCGTTCTGCTATCTGGACGGATCAAGCAAGGACCGGTTCGAGCAGGTGGACAAGTTCAACAACACCCCGGAGATCCCCATCTTCCTGATCTCCCTCAAGGCGGGGGGAACCGGGCTGAACCTGACCTCGGCCGACTATGTCATCCACTACGATCCGTGGTGGAACCCGGCCGTGGAAAATCAGGCCACCGACCGAACCCACCGCATCGGCCAGACCAGACAGGTCTTCGCATACAAGATGATCAGCGAAAACACCGTGGAAGAGAAAATCCTCAAGCTGCAGGAAATGAAGAAGGGCATCGCCGACTCCATCATTCCGGGCCAGAACCACTGGAAATCCCTGACCCGGTCGGATCTGGAGATGCTGTTCGAAGTGTAGAATTCCGGTAATCCGGGACGGTTGGCGTCAATCGCCAAGAGCAGTGCAAAATATAAAGGCGGCGAGATCATAAAAAGATCTCGCCGCCTTTACACTTTGTTAACAAAATAGCTTTAGGTGTTCGCTAAAAAGGCGCGTCGTCCATGCCGCTGGCTTCCGACGGAAATGCCGGGCCGAGGTCTTCATCCGCAGGCGGTCCCTGGGACGCGGGCTGCTGTGGGCGGTTGTTGTAGTTGCCCTGCTGCTGCCCTCCGTACTGGGGAGCCTGGGCCACACCCTGGGACTGTCCTTTGGACTCCAGAAACTGGAGGATGAATCCCCGGATCTCGGTGGTGTAGCGATTCTGGCCCTGCTGATCCTGCCACTGCCGGGTCTGAAGCTTGCCTTCCACATAGATCAGGCTGCCCTTGTGCAGGTAATTGCTGCACAGTTCGGCCTGTTTGCCCCAGAACACGATCCGGTGCCACTCGGTCTGCTCGACCTTCTGTCCGTCCTTCACATAACTTTCATCCGTGGCCATATTCAGGTTGGCCACTGCCTGGCCGGACTGCGTGTACCGGACCTCGGGATCCCGTCCCAGACGTCCGATGAGCATCACCTTGTTCAAGCTTCCTGCCATATTTCCTCCATGCACCGTCTCCGGTGCCCAAAAGTTTGTCGATATTTTCCCTGCCCGTTGCCGTGGGCAGAGCGCTCCGGCCCGTCACGCCGTCACGGCCTGGGAAGATCCCGTTCAAGATCGTCCAGCCGATCCTCCAGGGTGTCGGTCCAGGTGTTGGCTTCGGCCGGTTTCCATTCGGCAAGACACTCCTCCACCCGGGATTTGGCGTTCTGCAGGTCCGGCAGCCTTTCGTCAAGGACCCTTCTGACCTCATTGGAGATATCCCCGAACCGGGCCTGGTCCGCGAGCCCGTCCACCAGCTCCATGACTCCCCGCACACGACTCGGCGGGGTCAGTCGTTCATCAGGAAACCCGACCCCGTACGCCCGGGGCCAGGTCATCTTCACTTCGGCCTCGTCATAGGTGGTTACCGCCACTCGTACCTGCAGAACTTTTCCCATATCAATCGACCTCTTCCCATTCGCTCTGGATACGGGAAACGACTTCCTCGATATGTCCGAGCTGATCCTCGGGACACACACCGATCAACGGCGCTCCCAGATCCACGCTGTCGTTGGATTGAAAATAGACCGTATAGATCAGGCCGGCCGGTCCCCGGTACCTGATCTGGGTCTCCCGCTTCATGCGGGACAGAATAAACACCTCGTCCTCGGGATGGACCCGCACCGAGCGACACCCCTTGGACTTGATCTTGGCATCGATCTCAGGAACAAAATAGTACTTCCCTTTTTCCGGAGCGGGAAACAGGAACAGGGCCTTCTGGAGAATGATCTGAATGACCTCCTCCTTGGTCAGGAAATGCCGGATCTTGAGCAACGCAGTGCCCGCCTCGACAAAATCACCGTCCCGAACATCGAAAAACTCCACCACCTCGCCTTTTTGCGGAGCATGGAGCGGCTTTTTGTTCTTTTCCCTTTCCAGATGCCCAAGCAGGGTGCCGGGCACCTCTTTCCAGGCTCCGGACACGCCCTGCACCTTGGTGCCGGTCTCCCCTACCGCGAACCGGACAATTCCGGTGTGGGGGGCCCGGACCACGATCTCCTCGTAGGGCTCCTCCTTCACTTCCTGGAGCAGCTGTTTGAAATCAAGCACATGTATCTCCTTTTCGGATCAAAACCGTCTCGGAGTCCCTGAAATCGATTTTTCCCTGCATACTGCACGAACCAGAGGCCGTGTTCAAGGAAAAGATCGAAATTTTTATCAGGAATTCGAAATGGTGACGGTCATAGACAATTACTTCACTGAAATTACACACCTGCCTCAAAAGACCCTGTATTCTCTTCAGCCCTGAAGGAGCGACATATAACAGCCCAGGGCAGCGCCCTGGGTATCGAATACGTTTTCCTTTGCACCCTGAAGGGGTGCGACACTCAATGCATCGAACGTGTCGCACCCTTTCAGGGTGCAAAAATAATTGCTCGTATCCCGGGGCGTTGCCCCGGGCTGTTATGTCATGCCCTTTCAGGGCGTAAGAAAGAAGAAGAGAACTGCCCACGGATACACGCGGATTGACGCGGATTTAAGAATGAAGAGGATAAAAAAATCTGCCTTTTCTTCAATCCGTGTACATCCGTGTGATCCGTGGGCCAATTCTTCCTAGTTGCTGGAACTGCGTAACATCAGTTACTTAACACCATACGGTCTACCGGTAATACAGATTCCGTCCACCCATGGTCATCAATGCCTGATGCAGGTTGGAGCGGATCTCGCGGCGATCCCAGATGCCCTGGATATGGCCCCGGGACAGGGCCCGATAGGCCCGGTGGTAATCGGGCGGAATGTCCAGCCCGGTGGTCTCCTTGATCACGCCGGGTCCGGCAAAGCCGATATTGGCGGACCGGACCGCGAACTGATACGGAGAGCAGCCCAGGAAACTGGCTACAGGTCCGGCGTAGGAATTGGTGTCGTACAGGACCAGATACAGCCCCCCGGATTCAATGTACCGCCGCACGGCCATGGTGCACCGGGGCATCTGGACAACTCCGTTGACCCCTTCCTGGATGCGGATTCCGGCCGTACCGTGCACATAGGCCAGAAAGGGAAGCTGCCGTTTCCTGGCCACTTCCATGGCCCGAATAAACTTCTCTCCTTCGGCCGCGCCCACGCTGCCGCCCCGAAAACCGGCCATGTGCATGGCCACCATGACCGAAATCCCGTCGATGCGGGCCTCGAAGGTCATGCAGCCGCTCTTGTGGCCCATCTTCTTCTTGGCCTGCTCCAGCTTCTGGTCCAGCCCCTCGAATCCGAGAGGATTCTTGGCCTCGACCTGGCCGTTGATCTCCCGAATGGTTCCGGGATCAAAGACATTGTACAGGTACCACTGGTACTCCATGGAAAAGTGGTGTCCGCAGAAACTGCACACCCCGGCCCACTCCCCGAAGAGATCCGGGGCCCACTGGTCCAGACAGCCGTGGGTGGAGGCGTTGGGACAACTCACACTTCTGTCTTCCCTGGCCTGGGGGCTGACATAGGACCATTCCGCGCCCTGCCCCCGGCTCTCGTCCCAGGAGGACAGAGAGGTCAGTTCGCTCTTGGCTGCTTCGTCCTGCTTAAACTTGCGTGTGGGCAGTTTGGCCCGGATCCTGTTCCAGTACCGCTGGGACCGGCCCACGACCACCTGCACCTCGGCCTGCACGTCCTCGGCCAGCTGGGTCACCTTGCGCTGGTGCCGGCCGAACAGGTCGTACCGAAAATAGGAATACAGGGAGGTGAACATTTCCGAGCCCCAGTCCGAAATCCGGTCCCCGAAACTGCGCTTGTCGATATAGGCATCCTGGGCCAGTTTGCGGAATTTCTGGTACCGGTTCCAGACCAGACGGTCCTTGGCCTTGGATCCCAGGGTCCAGCGGACATAGATGTCCTCGCTTTTCAGCCTGCGCAGCGCAACGGACCTGAGCAGCTTCATGCCCCGCACATTGAGCACGATCTCGTCCGTGGCCCCGACCACCTCTCGGCGCAGTTTCCTGAAGAAGTCGTAGTGCTCGGGCCGGGCCCCGAGAGCGGGCTCCTGAACCACCCGGTCGATAAATCCCATGACCTGGTTGTCCAGGGCGGTCATCTTCAACTGCCGGGCGCATTTTTCAATAAGGGCCGGTTCAGCCCGCATCCCCCCGCGCAGCCGGCCCTCAATGGCGGCCGCACCTTCTGGAGAGATGACCGAATAGTAGCCGTGAGAAAGCATGAGCCGTGTGTCCCCAAGGCCGATGGCCTCGGCCCCGCCGGACCCGCCTTCGGAAAACACGGACACCACCGGCACCCTGAGTCCGGCCATCTCGTAGAGGTTCTTGGCGATCTGCTGGGCCGCTCCGGGATAATCCTCCACGGGATAGGCCCCGGGCGTGAACACGTAGGTGTGGATGGGGATATTCTCCGTCTCCGCAACCTTCATGTAATGCAGGGCCTTGGCATTGCCCCACGGCTTCACCGAACCGCCGTTGCGGAACTCCTGGCCGTGCCCCTTTTCCTGCCCGATGACCATGACCGGCTGATGGTGGACCTTCTTTCCGGTCCGCCGGGTGATATAGGCCCTGGCGATGAGCATGCTCGGATCGATGTTACAGTCGTCCTGCCCCCCGATCTCGGTGTAGTTGTCGTACACGTTCTCGAGGATGTCCTTGAGACAGATCCGGTGCGAGTGACGCACGATCCGGACCCGGTTCATGGGCGTCAGTTCACGTTCCAGCTTGGTTTCCAAAAAGGTGAACAACTCCTCCAGAGAGGCCAGCTGACGGACCTGTTCCGTAACGGGCAGTTCGATCTCCCGCTGCAGAAACTCCATCAGCTTGGACTCCAGGAGCATGACATTGGCATTTTCCCTGGAACCGAAGATATCCTGAATATAGCTCAGACGATCCCGTAGTTCCTGTAATCTCTTTTCAATATCCATATTTTTCTATGCGTGTTTCCCGGATAGCGGTTTATACTGCTCTCGGGCCGGCCCCCGCAAAATGTTTTTCCATGCTGCGTGGCAGGCTCCCAGCATTTAAGTGAACACTCAGCCAGATTCAATCTCAAAAAAAATCCGGCCGGTAATCACGCGCAACCAGTCGATATTTCGTGGCTCAGAATTTGAGCAGATGCTCAGTCTTCGCTTTCATGAAGGAAACATTTGAGCGCAGAGGATCCCCCGATGCACTCTTTCCTTCAAGGACCAGAGAATCGAGAAACTCCAGTCCCCGCGCCTTGGATTCCTCAAGGTCCTTGCCCCAGATAATGGCCAGGGCCAGGTTGGGATCATAATCCGTGGGGATTTCATACGGACGATCCGTAGGCACCTGGGTATGCATCCTGACCCAGGGCCGTTCCGGCCAGGAGAACTTCTCGATGGTTCCGACCCAGGGGGCGAACTTGTTGTCCGGATCTTCGGCAATGAGACGATACTCGATCCCCACCCCGTTTAATCCGATCTTTTCCTGCTCGAACCCGAGGGGGGCGCCGAGAGCGACCCGAATCTGCTCCGCGATAAGGTCCACGTCCCTGTTCTCGCCGATGGAGGCGATCATGGCCGAGACCCCGTTTTCCACCTGAATTCTGGTATTCACTTCCATAAGAAAGGGGTGGCCCATGGGACTGACGATCCACTCCCAGGTGCCGACGCTGTCATACCCTGCTTCCCGGGCCATGCGCAGAGAATATTCGGTGATGTCGTCCAGAACCTTCTGGGCATCGAATGCGTACGGCAGATGGCGGGGCACGAACCCCGGAGCGACCTCGACCCGCTTCTGGCGGCCGGAGCTCTGGATGGAACAGTTTCTGGTCCCGAAATGGACCACGTTGCCCTGCCGGTCGGCCAGAATCTGAACCTCCAGGTGATTGAAGTCGAAGATGCGCTGCTCGATGAGCACGCCTTCATCCCGAAACTGCCGCTTGGAGTAGTTTTTGATGCGGCGCAGCACGGTGCGGAACTTGTCGATATCATCGACCTCCTCGATGCCCATGCCCCCGCCCCCGGCCGAGGCCTTGACCAGGACCACCGGGGCTTCGATGCCCTGCTCCTTCTGGAAGTCGAACAGGGATCTGGCGATGTGCTCGGCTTCCATGTCGTCCACAACGGGACGATCGGACCCCGGTACCGTGGGCACCTCGAGCCTGCGGGCCAGCCGTTTGGTGTTGATCTTGTCGCCCAGTTCCCGGATCACCTTCCAGGACGGACCGATAAAAATCAGCTTCCGCTCCCGCTCGGTGACCCGCCGGGCGAACCGGTAGTCCTCGGCGAAAAAACCGTACCCGGGATGAATGGCCGTGGCCCCGCTGTCGTCGGCCACGGCAAAGATCTCATTGGCATCCTGGTAGGAACTGATTTTGTACAGGGACTTTTCCCCGCCCAGGGTTCGGGCCAGGGACACATGCTCACTCTCGGCATCCACCGAGGTGTACACGCATACGAATTCCAGGGCCAGCTTGCGGCAGGCCTGGGCGATGCGGATCGCGATCTCACCCCGGTTGGCGATGAGAACCTTGTGGTCTGTCTTCTTTTTCACGCGCGTCTCGTTCCTGTTTGCATACCTTACCGGCGAGCGGCAGAGACCTTTCCGGGCCCTGCGACGCATACCTATGGAGATGGGGGAGAGGGAGTCAAAGACCGGATGCAGGTATGTGAATTGGGTTGAAGAGATCGTAACGGACCGCCCCTCGAACCGGAATATCTTGCAATTTCAGGTGCGAGCATCTATCCGTTATCGAAGTAATGCAGAGGCGACCGATTTCAAAACGATGCAGGGAGCCCTGCACACAGGGACCTTCCCCTGAACCGTCGCGGCACGTGCCGCGACCGCGAATTTTGATCCGTCGCCCGCCATCCCGACCCCTGCTCCCGGACAACGGGAACAACAGGGGCGCAGAACAGGACAGCTCAGTGAGTATTATGCAAAAAACCGAAAAAGTCCAGAATGCGGTCTCCGCAATCCTGGCCCTCCTTGGCGATCGGCCCGTCCCGAAAACCGGCGTGATCCTTGGCAGCGGCCTGGGGGAGTGGCTGGAGGCCGTGGACGACCTGCTGGAAATTCCCTACGCGGACATTGTGCACTTTCCCCGCTCCACGGTCACCGGGCATGCCGGAACCCTGTGCCTGGGGACCATGCACGGAGTCCCGGTCTGCATGCTTCGGGGCCGGTTCCATCTGTACGAGGGATATACCCCGCAGGAGGTCTGTTTCGGAGTCCGGGTCCTGGCCGGACTCGGCATTCGGAACCTGATCCTGACCAATGCGGCCGGAGCCCTCAATCCGCAGTTCGATGCCGGCTCCCTGATGCTCATTACGGACCACCTGAACATGACCGGCCTCAACCCCCTGACCGGGCCCAACGAGGAGGCCTGGGGACCCCGCTTCCCGGACATGAGCCGGGTGTACGACCAGGACCTGCAGCGTCTGGCCCGGCTTGAAGCCGCAACCCTGGGCATCCCCCTGGAACGGGGCGTGTATGTCGGCATCCAGGGCCCCAGCCTGGAGACCCCGGCCGAAACCCGGGCCTTTCGCATTCTCGGAGGGGACGCCATCGGCATGTCCACGGTCATGGAGGCCGTTGCCGCCAGACACATGGGCCTGCGTATCCTGGGCCTGTCCTGCCTGACCAACAAGAACCTCCCGGACTGCATGGCGGAAACCTCCCTGGAGGAGATCCTTGAACAGGCCAACGCCGCAGGCCGGGACCTGGGAAGGGTGCTGGCTGCCGTTATCTGTAGAATCGACGAGACGTAAAAAACAACAAAAGACAAAAAATGCCCCTCTCCGACGCCGTCATCACCGGTCTGTTTGCCAAGGACCTGGAACTGGCTCCCTTTCTGGACCATCTTCCGGTGGGCATCTGCGTTCTCTCCCCGGAACGCAGGGTCCGAGGCATGAACGCCGCCCTGGAGGGGCTGACCGGCTTTGGTCGGGAATCCGTGCTCGGGAAACACTGCCACCACGTTCTACGCTGCAGCCTGTGCACCACCCGGTGTCCCCTGGACCGCCTGACCCGGGACAGGGAGAGCATCACCCTGGACGGGGACATCATCGACCACAACCGGCAGAAGATCCCCACCCGGCACACCTCGGCCATGTTTCAGGACAATGCCGGCAACATCTCCGGATATCTGGAAATCGTCGAGGATATGCGCCCGGTCCAGGGAGCCGCGGCAGCGCAGTCCCGCGGGCTGGGGTTCGACTCCATCGTCGGGCAGAGCCCGGAGATGCGCAAGGTGTTTCAACTGCTTCCGGTGATCGCCCAGACCGACTCATCGGTACTGATCACCGGAGAGACCGGCACAGGCAAGGATCTGGTGGCCGAGGCCATCCACAAAAATTCCACCCGCAGCAAGGGCCCGTTCATCAAGGTCAACTGCGGTGCCCTGCCGGCCACTCTGATGGAGTCGGAACTGTTCGGACACAGCAAGGGAGCTTTTACCGGTGCTGTGGAAAACAAGCCGGGCTGGTTCAAACTGGCCCACAACGGGACCCTGTTTCTGACCGAAATCGGCGACCTTCCCCTGGCGCTTCAGGTCAAACTGCTCACCTTTCTGGACGACAAGGTCATCCTCCCTTTGGGGAGCACCAAGGGGGTCAAGGTCGACGTCCGGGTCATTGCCGCCACCCTGCACGACCTGGAGGATATGGTTCGCCAGAGCAGATTCCGTCAGGATCTCATGTTCAGGCTGAACGTGATCAGGCTGCACCTGCCCCCCCTGCGCGACCGCGGCGAGGATCTGCAGACCCTGCTGTCCCACTTCCTGCGCAGCTTCACCGCTGCAACCCGCAAGAACATCCGGGGATTTTCCCCGGAGGCCCGGGCGGTCCTGTCCGGCTACGCATACCCGGGCAACGTACGGGAGATGCGCAACATCGTGGAGTATGCCACGGCCGTGTGCACGGGAACGGAGATCACCCCGGACAACCTGCCGGAATACATCCTTTCAGCACCCTCCCCGGCACCGCCTTCACCGGAGCGGAGCGACCCGTACCCGGAAGAATCCCTGCCGCCGGTTCACCCCCTGCAAAACCGGACCTGGGCCGAGGTGGAGCGGGAAAAAATCCTGTCCGCCCTGGACCGCGCCGGCGGTCGCAGAAGCAGAGCGGCCGAGCTCCTGGGCTGGGGACGGAGCACATTGTGGCGCAAAATGAAAAAATACAATCTGGAATGACTCCCATGGCACACAAACTTCTCATCCCCATCCAGGGCGACGATGTCGCCCCCAGATTTGATCTGGCCGGCGAAGTGCTCATCATCGAGACCGATGACCAGGGGGCCATACTTCGGGAGCGGACCATGGTCATGCCCCAGGGTTCCGCCGAGGACCTGTGCACCCTGATCCTGACCGAAGACGTGGACACCGTGATCTGCAACGGTATCGAGGATGAATACTACCAGTATCTGGTCTGGAAAAAGGTCGCTGTGCACGACTGCGTCATGGAGCACTATCGGGAGGCCGTAGACTCCTTCCTTGCGAAACAAAACGAGACAAAATGAATCGAACAACGTGTTTCATTTTGTCCCCAAAAGAAACACAGCACCTCTCAATCCGTTGCCCGACCTCACTCCCCCCTGGCATACTTTTTCATCCCTCTTTTTCTTCTTCTCCCAACCTATCGAAATTACATCTCAAAAAAAACTCCCCTTCCCCTCAATTCTTTTCCGCCCCATCTTGGCACCCCCATTGCTATATTCATCACAAGCTCGCTGCAACCATTCACCCCGGAAGGGATATGAAACCCAGAATCCTTTTTGTTGAAACAGACACGACCTTCCTGCACAACCTGGCTTTCCGGCTCAGGGAGCACGATATGCATGTTTTCGAGGCGTCCGCGGTGGATGGTGTCTTGGAAACAATCCGCGATCATGCTATCGAGGTGGTGCTACTGGATCTTGAAGGGTTGCGGCAGCAGGGCATCGAGCTGCTCAAGGAGATCAGGAGCGGATTTCCGGAGACCGATGTGGTCATCATCCACTCCCCGGAGCAGGTCGCTCTGTCCATCGAGGCCATGAAGGGGGGGGCTTCGGACGACCTGTCCATCCCTTTCGCCCTCGACGAGCTTCTCGCGGCCATCCGTCGCGGAAGATACCGATCCAAAAATTCAGGCCTTGCGGGATAATTTTATTTATTCTATTTTGCCCCTTATTTCACAAACCTGATTCCCCGACCGTCTCCCGGCTTACACAGTTGAAGGAACAACCGCAGGAATCCACTGGAGGATCCAAGTGAAACAGACACTGGTTGAAAGCATCATGGTTCCCCTGCAGGAATACGCTCTCATCAACGAGAACAAAACCCTGCGGGAAGCCGTAACCCTGCTCAAGGAAAAAAAATCCAAGGCAAAAAACGGCCATACCACCATGGTCATCTGTACCGACGAGGGACAGATCGTCTCCGAGCTGACCATACTGGACATCCTTCGCGCCGTGGAGCCCAAATACAAGGACCTGTCCGAAATGCACCTGTCCAGATTCGGGTATTCATCCGATTATGTGGCCTCCATTGCCAGTGATTTCGGACTGTGGGCCCATCCCCTTCAGGATCTGTGCGCCAAAACCGGTTCCAAAACCCTGAAAGAGGTCATCCTGCCCACACAACAGTTTGCGTCCATCGGTCCCGGGGACACCCTGGATCAGGCCACGCATCAGATGATCATCTCCAACTGCGACGAATTACTGGTTCGGGAGGGAGACCGGGTCCTCGGCATGATCCGCTCCGTCGATATCTTCAACCTGTTCTGCGAAACCATCGAGTCCTGCGGGCTGTAGCCCCGACACCGGAGACTCACAGGAGCTGCCAATGACCGCCGTCCCTGCAAAAATCGACTGGAAGCGCATCGTCTTCCTTCTGCTCGGGGTGACCCTGTTCACCGTCGTATACTACTCCCCGGAATGGCCCGCGGCCATCAACCCCATCAACGGTGAGGCCGTGTACCTGTCCCGCGAGGGCAAGGGAGCCCTGGCCGTGTTCCTTCTGGCCGGCACATGGTGGGTGTTCGAGGTCGTGCCCATCGGCATCACCAGCCTGGCCATCGGAGTGCTCCAGGCCATGTTCCACATCCGGGAGGCCAAGGTGGCCTTCAATGACTTCATGGATCCCTCGGTACTGTTCATCTTCGCCTCTCTGATCATCGGGGCCGTGTTCACCAAAACCGGGCTGACCAAGCGGCTGGCCTACAAGATGCTCATGATCGTCGGTGAAAAAACCAGCCGCATCTACCTGGGATGTTTTCTGGTCACCGCGGCCATGACCCACCTCATGGCCCACACCGCCGTGGCCGCCACCATCTATCCTCTGCTGCTGACCATCTACGCCATGTACGGTGAAGGGGACAAGCCGACCAAATTCGGCAAGGGGCTGTTCATGGGCATGGCCTACGTGGCCGGTGCGGGCAGCATCGTCACCCTGCTCGGCGCGGCCCGGGGCGCCGTGGCCCTCGGATTCTACAAGGAGATCATCGGCAGGGACATCACCTTTTTTGAGGTGACCTATTACATGGCCCCCATCGGCTGGCTCATGGTCTTTCTCCTGTGGGGATACTTCATGATCATGTTCAAGCCCGAGAAAAAGACCATCCCGGGCCTGCAGGAAAGGGCCAGAGAGCTGAACTCCAAACTCGGCCCCATGACCCGGAACGAGATCATGGCCGCAGTGATCGTCGGAGGCGTCATCCTGGTCATGTCCCTGCGCTCGTTCATTCCGGCCCTGCAGACCATCGACAAGACAGCTATTATCCTGTGTTCCACCATCCTCTTCTATGTCCTGCGCATCCTTGATATCCGGAATCTGGAAGAGGTGCCCTGGAACATCATTCTCCTTTTTGCCGGGGCCATGTCCATCGGGTTCTGTCTGTGGCAGACCGGAGCTGCCAACTGGCTGGCCATCAACTGGCTGGGCTTTTTCAAGGACTCCCACTGGTTCGTGTTCATCATGTCCATCGCCTTTTTCGTGATGATGATGACCAACTTCATCATGAACGTGGCCGCCATTGCCATCTCCCTGCCCGTGGCCCTGGTCATCGCCCCCTTCCTGGGCGTGGGCGCCGAGGTGATCACGTTCGCGGCCCTGGTCACGGCCGGGATGCCTTTCCTGTTTCTGGTCGGCGCGGCGCCCAACGCCATCGCCTACGACTCCAAGCAGTTTACAACGGGAGAGTTTTTCCTGTACGGAATACCTGCCAGCATCATCCTCATGGCCGTGGTCGGCCTGGCCGTATACGTTATCTGGCCGCTCATGGGCATGCCGATTCTGGTGGGATAAGAGAAGAAGGATCAAGAGAATTACGGGGATATGCGCCTTCGGCGCAGGATCAGCGAAGAACCGCCCCCCCTTGTTCCCCGTAATCTCCTGCTTTTTTCGGCCGGGACGCGGTGTCCCGGCCGGTTTCCCTCAACAACTACCTGCACGGAGGGTGCATGAGCCAGCTCGAACGACTCATTGAACATATCATCACCAGGGTAAACATCAACCTGCGCAAGCCGCTCAAGGACGTGGGCCCCTACATCCGCAACCTGGTCCCCCGGGACAGCCACGCCCTGTTCTATGCCTTCTACGCCCTGACCTCGCACCACCCCCTGTCCTTCAAGTTTTCCCGTTCCTCCCTGGCCGGGACCTACTTTCTGGGCAAATGCGAGGTGGACCACTCGGTTCTGTACAAAAGCGACATCCGGGGCGACGAGCTCAAAAAGAAAGGAGCCCTTGTCGAAGTGGAAGGGACCGAGGTCCGGCTGCACGATGACGAAGTGATCAAGATCCGGGACAGCTTCCTGATCAAGACCCTGGTGCACAACAACTCCCGGGACCCGGAAAACCTGGAGAGTTTCAACATCTTCAACTCCGTGTCCCTGCACTATGCGAACATCCACGGCAGCCCTCTGGAAGGGTGCTTTCTGGAGCCGTTCTCCACCGTGGACCTGTCCCGCTGCCACGACTGCACCGTGGGCGCCTTCTCCTATGTCCAGGCCGGAGAGCTCAGCCATGAGCGCATTCGCCCCGGACGGGTCTGGGTCCGGGCCGAGGGGCAGTTCGAGTTCAACTACCACTACCCCGCCGAGGTGCTGGAAAAATACATCTCCTTCGGACCGGACAACAAGCCCCGGGGCATCTTCATGGACTTCTACGACCACCGCAAAGAGGATTTCATCCCCATCTACAGCTCGGTGGCCCCGGAACTGCCCATTGACGTGCCTGTCCAGGGTTCGGTCAGCCCCTACGCCGTGATCAAGGGCGACACCAAAGCCGGACTGAACGTGCTCGTGGCCCAGCGGGCCTATATCGAGAACTCCTCCCTCGGTGACGGGGCCAACGCCCAGGAAAACTGCTATATCATCGACTCCACCTACGACGGACTGGACGTGACCGCCCACGGGGGCAAGGTCATCCACTGCCATCTGGGCAGCAAGGTCTTCGTCGGCTTCAACTCCTTCCTGAACGGCAAGGAGGAGGCCCGGATCACCATCGGCCGTGACTCCGTGGTCATGCCGCACACCATCATCGACGCCGAAGAACCCATCGCCATTCCGGCCGGCAGCCTGGTCTGGGGATATATCCAGCGCCAGGAGGATCTGGAACTGAACTCCATGCCCCTGGAGCAGATGGCCAACCTCAAGGGCCAGTTCCAGCTCGGCCGGATGACCTTCGAAGGAATCGGCTCCAAGTTCGTGGACGGATTCAAGCACCGCATCGAGCATATCCTGGAAGAAAACGGCGCTTACCACGACGGTTCGGAAACCACCCGCGGCCACGCCCAGACCACCCAGGACATCTCCTTCAACATTATCCAGCCCTACCCCGAAGGAGATCTCAAGGGACTGTACCCGACCCTGGTCATCAAACCGCTGCAGCCGGGCGACCTGTGATTGTTGAATTCTGGAATTGAAAGGCAGATTCTGGGATTCTGGAATTGAAAGGCAAATTCCGGAATCCCAGAATCCCAGAATCCCAGAATTAAACAATCACCCCCGCCCCTGCTCCTCGATAGCCGTCTCGATTGCTCCGGCCACGGTCAGGGCATCGAGTTCCTCGCCGTCTTCGTACAGCGCCATATGCACATTGACGGCCCGCTGCACCAGGTGCTGCTCCAGGTTGAAGTAGCCGCGCCAGGCGGACATGGCCCACTCTAGATTTCCTTCCTTTGCATGAGACAACCCCAGATAGAGCAAACAGAACGGATCACGCGGGCGGTGGTGCATAACCTCCTCGAACGCCTCCCGAGCCGCTTCCATCTCCCCGAGCATGTACCGGCAGTACCCGGTCTTGCGCCGGGCCTCAAAGTGCAGGGGCTCCCCGTCCAGCACCTCCCGGTATTTGGCCACGGCTGCGGCAAACTCCCCTTCCCTGAGCAGCCGGTCCGCCTCCACGGCCAACGGTTCCACCCCGGAAGGCGCCTCGTTCCACTGGTCCCCCCGTAT
>Ga0102940_1001051_pt1 | contig 18292 bp, 16 predicted proteins | sample SalPonR2_C_D1_MG_FD_78215 | JGI IMG/M metagenome (GOLD analysis project Ga0102940, IMG submission 78215) | Salt pond soil microbial communities from South San Francisco under conditions of wetland restoration - Salt Pond MetaG R2_C_D1_MG | ecosystem: Environmental > Aquatic > Marine > Intertidal... | reverse complement strand
ACGACAATAAAGACAATACCGTACACCGCACCCCAAAAATGAGCTCCGTGGGCAATATTGTCAGTACCGCGCTTATCCATATACGAGCTGTACCACAGGTAGGCTATAGCCAAAACAATAGCCGGCAGCGGGGGAAAGACAAACCATTCCCAGGGACCAAAGAAGACATACACCAGCAGCATGGCTGAAGTCCCTCCACTAGCACCAACTGCAGCGTAGGATGGGTTTTCTTCGTGTTGAAAATAAGCGGGTATCGCCGAGACCACAATGGCACTAAAATAAAAGACCACAAAGACAATAGGGCCAAACAAATTGCCGAAAATACTATCGAAATAATACTCCACGATGGTACCGAATTGCCAAAAGACAAACATATTAATCAGCAAATGCTGCCAATTGGCGTGGATAAACCCATGGGTAATAAAGCGGTAATATTGCCCTTGCCGCGCTATGGTATAGGGGTGAAACATGAGCTTCTGCCGCATGTCAAAATTTTGAAATGCCTGGTAAGAAATGAGGCTGGTCATGATAATCAGGACGAGGGTGATACTAAGTGAGGTCATGTGTTTTTTTCTAGATTTTTAGCTTCTAGAAGCTAGACTCTAGAATCTAATATCTAGTATCTAACATCTAGAACTACCGATTATGGTACGGCTCATTGCGCAAGATAGTCATTGCCCGGTAGAGTTGCTCTAAAAAGAACAGTCGAACCATCTGATGGGAGAAGGTCATTTTCGACAGGGCCATTTTTGCCTGAGCGCGTTGATACACTTCGGGGGAAAAGCCATAGGCTCCCCCTATCTGAAAAACCAGGCGGCGGGCAGAAAGTTGTAAGCGCTGATCGAGCCACTGTGCGAATTGCTCGGAGGTAAAAGCCTTGCCGCGCTCGTCGAGCAGTACCAGGTGGTCGGCAGAGTCGAGGCGCTGCAGGATTGCTTCTCCCTCCTGTTGCCTCAATCGTTCCGGCGAAAGCTTACCGGCCTTGCGAATATCGGGAATCACCTCATAAGAAAAGGGCAGGTAATGGCCTAGTCGTTTTTCGAACTGGGCGGCACCTTCTTGCAAATAAGCTGCATTTGTGCGCCCCACTACCCTGAACACTACCTTCATGGATTGTTTTTGTGGCGTTTTACCATTAAACTGCTAGCTCAATCGATGATGGGCTCACCAATGTATACTTTGATTTCCGGGGAAAGCCGGATGCGTACTTTCACAATCAGTGGATCCCGGATGCTGGCGGCCGTTCTCCGGTGTAATCCGTAGGTCGTTTTAATCGTGGAAAACACCGACGTCAGGCCGGTACTCCCTTTACATTCCTGCAAAATTTCATTTAGCCGGTCGGTTGGAAACTGCTCGTGCTCACCTTTCAATTCTACTTCCAGGGCCGGATTAATCGCTACGCTCAGGGCAAAACTGGTGATTTTCAGCCCATAAAGTTCCAGGGCTGGAAAAATTTGTAGCCAGTCTTCAATGATTTTAAAGCTGTTATCCCGGGCCGAATCACCCAGAGCCCCTACCTGATCACGCAGCAGGTCTGATGCCTCCTGAATGGCTTTCTTAAATTTGTCTATCATAAATTATCGTCTACGAAATTTTACGGAACCGTCCATATCGGCCTCGCCCTGCAAAATATCTAACAGCGGTGTACGCACCGTTACGTCTTTACCATTAACAGCTGCGTTGGGAAAATCAGCATTCTTTACCCGGCCCGGAAGGTGGTAGACCGTTTCGTAGGTAGCACCGGTAAAAAACATGCTCATCATTTGTTTTTCCTGCTCGTCCATCTCGGCCATTTCCTCACTCGCCCCCCCAAAGCCGGTAGAGCGGGTCAACTCCCTGCGCTTAAGGGTAAAGGATAAAGCGGAGGGCAATACCCCACCCTGTCCAAACATTTCATTTTCCCCATCGGCCGGCATGTAATCCTGGAAGTTTTCGTAGAAATAAGAGATATCATCCAACTCCGCAAAAGGAACCGTGAACTTGAGGTAGAATTCACCGCTTTCTTCATCCATTTTGGTACGCATCATGACGTCTTTCCAAAATTCCGGGCGGTCTACCGTCTGCCCCGCTTCCTGCGCAATCGATAGCATGGAGACGATGGTATCTTCTGCCGTAGTACCAAAAATATTGACCTCCTCCTGGGCCGTAGAGTCACTACCAAATTCGTCCATCAATCCCTCCAACATGGGGTTATTCATCATAGCACCGAGATCAAAGCGGAGTTCGTAGCGTCCCGATCCGTCCTTATTCAAAAAGATATCTTCAAAAATATTAATGCAACTACTGGAGGTAATAGCTAATAACAAAACAATTAAAACGTGTTGTACTTTCATCGGTTCTTGATTTTTCACCTACTAAGGGCGTTAAATTCATCCTCTAAAGTACGGAAAATACAGGGAATTCTTCTTCCTGCGCACTTTCCTATATGGACAGGATGTTTTTTGCGATGAGAATTGCCCAAAATGCGATAAAACTAAATAGCCCTTCATTCGTTTCATTCCCCGTAACGCAAAATGTAATACACTCCATGGATCATCCTAAGACACTAGGCGAACTCAAAAAGAGCAATTATACCTCACGCTCTGTTAAAGAAGAGCTGCGAGAAAACCTCATTAAGAAGCTACAGAATAAGGAAAAAGTATTTGACGGTATTCTGGGCTTTGACGACACGGTACTGCCCGACATCGAACGCGCTATTTTGTCCCGACACAATGTTCTTTTGTTAGGATTGCGCGGTCAGGCCAAAACGCGCATTGCTCGCCTTTTGGTCAATCTGATGGACGAATATATGCCCATCGTCGGGGGCTCAGAACTCAACGACGATCCGCTCAACCCCATGTCGCGCTATGCGCATGACCTGATCGCAGAGAAAGGCGATGCTACTCCCATCGAATGGGTACACCGCTCCGAACGCTACGTGGAAAAGCTAGCTACGCCCGACGTATCGGTGGCTGACCTGATCGGTGATGTAGATCCCATTAAGGCCGCTACGCTAAAGCTCCCCTACTCCGACGAGCGGGTCATTCACTTTGGTCTGATCCCCCGTGCCCACCGCAGTATTTTTGTGATCAACGAGCTGCCCGACTTGCAGGCAAGGATTCAGGTGTCGCTATTCAATATTTTGCAGGAAGGCGATATTCAGATTCGTGGTTTCAAGTTGCGACTGCCACTGGATATTCAGTTTGTCTTCACCGCCAACCCGGAAGACTACACCAACCGTGGAAGCATCATTACGCCGCTGAAAGACCGGATTGAGAGTCAGATTCTTACCCACTATCCCAAAACGATTGAGATTTCCCGTAAAATCACCACGCAGGAGGCACGGTTGGCGGAAGCTCAGCAAAAAGGTATAAAGGTACCCGACCTGCACGAAATTCTGCTGGAAACGATTTCGTTTGCAGCACGGGATAGCGAGTACATTGATGAAAAGAGTGGTGTCTCGGCCCGTCTATCCATCTCCGGCTACGAAAACCTGATGAGTGCCGCCGAACGGCGCATGCTGATCAATGGCGAAAAGAAAACCACCGCCCGCATCATCGATTTTTGGGGTGTGGTACCAGCCATCACTGGTAAAGTAGAGTTGGTGTACGAAGGTGAGCAGGAAGGCCCCTACGTGGTGGCTATGAATCTGATGGGGCAAGCTATTAAGAAAATGTTCCTCGATCACTTCCCCAATCCCGATGCACTAAAACGGGGTGAGCAAAAAGATCCTTACGGCACAGTACGCGCCTGGTTCTCCGGCGGCAACTCCGTCGATCTGCTCAACGACTCCTCCGATAAAGAATACAAAGAAGCGCTCGACGAGGTAGCCGGCCTACGTAAACTGGCCGAAGAGCATACCGAAGCCAAAGGTGACGAGCTCTATGTCTATATGGAATTAGCCCTACATGGCCTGGCCGAATGCAATATCGTCAATAAAGATGTGATGGAGTCTAGCATGTCGTTCCGCGATATCCTCGCCAATATGCTGGACGATGAGGATCTGTTTGACGATGAGTAGATGGAGAGACGGAGGGACTTAGAGACTTAGTGACGGAGGGACTTAGAGACAGTGGACCGTGATCCTCTGGATCGCGGAGGGACGGAGGACGGGGCCGTAATCACGGAGATACAAATAGACCTCCGGTAAAGACGCAAAATATTGCGTCTCCACCCCATGCCAATGACGGAGTGACGGAGGGACTTAGTGATGATGGACCGTGATCCTCTGGATCGCGGAGGGACTTAGAGACTTAGTGACGGAGGGACTTAGAGATGATGGACCGTTATCCTCTGGATCGCGGAGAGACGAAGAGACGGAGGGACTTAGTGACAGAGAGTAACAAAACACCGACCGACCGGTTAAAACCGTCGGGTCGGAGCAAAAAAGAATACCCGGTGACTTTACAGCCACCGGGTATTCTTTTTTGCGTAAGCAGTACGCGCACCTTACTGTTTGAGATAAACAAAGCGCTCCAGGCGGGCTAGCTCTTTTTCGTCCACGTATTTGCCAATTTCCTTACGGAATTGGCGCAGGTCCGTGTATGGCCGGTATTCTTCAAATTCGTGGGCCATGCGGTCGCCAACTCCGGGTAGGGCTTTGATATCTTCTTCCGAAGCGGTGTTGAGTTCTACCGGAACAAAAACATAGTTTTCGTAGCGGGCTACTTCTTCCTCGTCGACGTACTTGCCAATTTCCCGGCGGAATTGCTGAATGCTGGTGTACGGCCGGTATTCTTCAAACTCGTGCGCCATGCGGTCCCCTACCCCGGGGATCATTTTAAAATCGGCTTCGGCCGTGGTATTCAGGTTGAAGGGGACGAAAACCTTCCTGTATAATTCTTCTTTGTTTTGGTCGGCACCGATCAGGGCGTCGAAGGCGTTCATAGTCATGAACGGCCTTTGTTCCAGGACCTGAGCCACCAGGTCAGAAGATAGGCCAAGATTATTTAAGTCGGCTTCGGTAGCCAGGTTGGCGTTTAAGACACTGCCGGCTGCTGCCGTTGTCGCATCTTCTGCCGTACTCGTTTCAGTTTGCTCGGTACTCCCCCCTTCGGATGGTTCTTCACCACCAGACTGACAGCCAAAGACCATACTACTGATCACTATAGCCGTAAAGAGCATTTTTGCAATTTTCATCATTTTTCTTGTTTTATGAGTAGTAAATAGGAATAACCAATTAAAGCCAGCACTATCATGCTGAGCGGTGCCAGAGCCGGTAGAGCACCCGACAAACTTTCCTGAAACAAGTCCCACCCCTCGGCACTGGGTGTCATCTCCAGCTCAAATTCGTAGTTGGCACGCAAGTGTAAAAAGGTTCCGTATACTCCACTGAGCCCCGTGATGACCAGGACGATAGTAAAAACAGCCAGCAAAAAATTCGTCCGCCAAAAAAAGAGGATAACCAACAGCCCTAAGGAGATACCGATGGCAAGGAGAGGAATCAACTGCAGGGTATCTTCGTAATGCTCAAGTAAATACAACTCCGCCGACGTACCCAGCAGCATAAACAATAATGCTGCCGTAATCACGTACTTCACGCTTAATCGCTCGTTTTTAGCCATTTTCTCTATATTTCAGGGGCAAAAATACGCAGGTAGACAGGTACATCAAAGCAATCTAGATGAATTCTAAATAAATACCTCGGAATGTGGAATGTAAGTTGTGTTGTTAACATTATAGATCATTGACCACTTATCACTCACCATCGGGCATTAAGCACGTACCATTCCTCATTTACCATTAATTTTCCGATCTTCTGCGTTTAAAAGTATTGAGCTGATGAAACGTACATTTTTCCTCCTGGCCGGCCTCTGCCTGCTGACCTTTTTGCCGCAAGGCTATACCCAACAAGACTCCTCTATCTATAACGACGATCCCATGCAAAAGCGGCCGCTGGGTGTGGAAGAGCCGGAGTACTATAAGCGCCTGCCCGCTGGTGGCCCCGTCGATCAGGCCCGGGTAGAGCCCCCCAACTGGTGGGTCGGGATGAAAAACTCCTTTCTGCAACTCCTCATCTACGACGAAAATATCACCGACTGTGACGTGTCCATCGCCTATCCCGGCGTGACGGTGACGAAGGTACACCGGGTGGAAAATCCCAATTACCTCTTTGTGGATTTGGAGATCTCTCCAGATACCGAGCCCGGCACCTTCCCTATCGTGCTATGTGCCGGCACCGAAGCCAACCAACGCATGTACACCTATGAGCTGATGCAGCGTCAACCGCAGGAGGGCCGCCTGCAGGGTGTTAGTAGCGACGACCTCATCTACCTGATCATGCCCGACCGCTTTGCCAATGGCGACCCGGGCAACGATAGCTTTGCCGATATGCAGCAACGAGGCGTCAACCGCGATAAGGTATTCTTCCGCCACGGTGGTGACCTGATGGGGATCATGGAGCGCCTGGATTATCTGGAAGATCTTGGGGTCACGGCTATATGGCTCAATCCCGTGCTGGAAAACGACGAGCCCTACGAATCGTACCACGGCTACGCCATCACCGATCACTACGAGGTCGACAAGCGGCTGGGAACTAACGAACAGTACCGCCAACTGGTGCAACTGTGCCACGAACGGGGCATCAAGGTCGTAATGGACATCATCCACAACCACGTGGGTGATCAGCACTGGTTTATTAAAGACCTGCCCACCACCGACTGGATTCATCAGGAGACGGAGGAATTCCGTAGATCAAATTTTAGGGAAACCGTTTTGGTCGACCCGCACGTCGCCAAGGCCGACAAAGAGCAAATGAACGACGGATGGTTCGATGCCCATATGCCCGATCTGAATCAAAAGAACCCCTACCTGGCCAATTACCTCATCCAGAACAACCTGTGGTGGAACGAATACTCGGGACAGGATGCCTACCGTATCGACACCTACTTCTACCCCGACCAGGAATTTATGGCCCAGTGGGGTGCCCGCATGCAGGAAGAATACGATCACTTTACCTTTTTCGGGGAAACCTGGGTGCACGGCTACAGTATACAGGCGCAGTTTACGGAAGGCAGCGCCATCAAAGATGGAGTACCCACCAGGCTACCGGCCGTTACCGATTTTCAGCTCTACTATGCCATTCAGGATATCCTTTACGGCCGGGAGGGCTGGACGGAAGGAACCGCTCGCATCTATTACACCCTGGCCCACGACTATCTTTATGAAGACCCTAAACGCAACGTCATCTTTCTCGACAACCATGACCTGTCGCGTTACTTTTCGGTGGTCAACGAAGACCTACACAAGTACAAAATGGGGCTCGGTTTCCTACTCACCACCCGGGGTACGCCCATGCTCTATTACGGTACGGAGATCCTGCTGACCGGTTCCGGTGGTGGCTTTGGGGAAGGTGGCCGCAAAGATTTCCCCGGCGGCTGGGAAGCCGACTACTTTGATAAGTTCCGCGCCGTCAACCGTACCGCCGCCGAGCAGGAGGCGTTCACTTTCGTGAAAAAACTGGCTAATTACCGCAAGAATAGCCTGGCACTCACGCAGGGAACGCTGACCCACTACATCCCCGAAAACGGCCTCTACGTCTACTTCCGGGAATACGGCGAAGAAAAAGTAATGGTGGTACTCAACGCCCTGGAACAGGAGCAGACGGTCGATACCGATCGCTACGCCGAGCAGCTGAGCATCTACCAGGCGGCCACGGATGTGGTAGCAGGGAACACCATCAATGATCTGAGTCAGCTCAAAGTACCGGGACACACGACGTTGATTCTGGAGTTGCGGAGGTAGTGCGGATCAGAGGTCCGACCACTGATCGGTCCGAACGGAGCCGAGGTGTCAGCGCAATCCCCGCTTACGCAAGTTCTGCCGGTAGATTTGCGCATTGCGGTTGTGCTGGGCCAGGGTGCGGGCAAAGTTATGATAGCCACTACCATCGCCTTTGGCACAGAAAAAGATGTAGTTGTGGTTTTCCCCATTCAATACCGCATCGATACTGGAAATAGAAGCCATGGCAATGGGCCCAGGAGGCAGCCCCTTGTACAGGTAGGTATTGTAGGGCGAGTCAAATTTGGTATGGTAATCCGTTACGCGCTTAGTATTGAAATCACGCCGGGCAAAAACGGAGGTGGGGTCAGCTTGCAGCAGCATTCCCTGATCGAGCCGGTTGAGGTAGACACCGGCCATGCGGCGCTTTTCGTCGTTGCGCAGGGTTTCCTTTTCCACGATAGACGCCAGCGTATATACTTCTTCCGGGGTCAGGCCCTTTTTCTCCGCCTTTGACCGGCGGTTGTTGGCATCCCAGAAGCGATCGTGTTCCTTTTGCATGCGATCCACAAAACCCTTGGGGGTAGTATTCCAAAAAAACTCGTAAGTATTGGGGATGAATAAGCTCATCAAGGTCTCCGCCGAGTATCCTATTTCCTGAATGTAGGGATCGGAGAGCAAAAAATCCGCTATCTGTTGAGAGTCGGGCTCAATAAAGCGGGCAGCTTTAGCAGCTACATTCTCCGGCAAGCGTTCGTTGGTCAGCACCAGATCAACCGGGGCCTGCTTGCCGCCGCGTAGGTGGCGAATCAACTCGTGCATGCGCATACCAGGATTTAGCTCGAAGCGGCCAGCCCGCATAGGATCGCGTTGGTAGGCCATACGCTCGCTCAACTTCCGGAATAAAGCCTCATCACTGACGATGCCTTTTTGCGTAAGTGAATCCAGGACCTGCTCAAAATCAGCACCGGTAGGGACATGAATAATATAGGCTGATTCTTCTAAACCGCCGGGGACAGAAGCTTCAACAATAAAACGCTGGTATAGATAAAAAATACCGGCAGCTGCTGCTAAAAAGACGGCTAATACGATAATTCCGATGCGCTTTCTCATGGTATCCTAGTACTGCTCTTTTTCGTTTGGAAAGTCTACTGCCTTAACGTCAGTAATGTAGTGTTGTATTGCCTCCTGCATGGTGTTGAATAGATCGAGGTAGCGCCGCAGGAAGCGCGGATGGAAGTCTTGGGTCAGACCTACCAAATCGTGCGTCACCAATACCTGACCGTCGACCTGTGCCCCCGCACCAATGCCGATGGTGGGAATATTCAGATTGCTGGTCACCTGTCCCGCCAATCCGGCCGGAATCTTTTCCAGGACAACGCCAAAACATCCCAGTTCTTCCAGTAATTGGGCATCGTCGATCAACTTGCGTGCCTCGGCTTCTTCCCGGGCGCGTACCGTATAGGTACCAAATTTATAAATGGACTGTGGGATCAGCCCCAGGTGACCCATCACGGGAATTCCTGCCGACAAGACTCGCTTGACTGATTCTTCAATTTCTTTACCCCCTTCCATTTTTACGGCGTGGGCACCCGATTCTTTCATAATGCGAATTGCTGAATCGAGGGCAGCCTTGCTGTTCCCCTGATAGGAACCGAAGGGTAAATCGACCACTACCAGGGCTCGTTTAACGGCACGTATTACGCTCGAGGCGTGGTAGATCATCTGATCGAGGGTAATGGGCAGGGTAGTTTCGTGTCCGGCCATGACATTAGAGGCTGAGTCTCCCACCAATATGACGTCGATCCCCGCCGCGTCAATGATCCGAGCCATAGAAAAATCGTATGCGGTGAGCATAGCGATCTTTTCATTCTTCTGTTTCATGGCTTGCAGCACGTGGGTGGTAACGCGCTTGACTTCTTTATTTACCGACATAAGATGCTATTTAGTTTGGGGCAGCAAGATACTATTATTTACGAAGTTCCCTTTTGGACAGCTGGCTTACGCCAAAAAGAAAAGTAAACGAAAGAAAGCCGGTATAGGTTGATAAAAATGTATTTTGGCGGGTATCCTTTATACCTTATAATTGAACGACCAATGATCGCGCTGACCCAATGGATCAACCAAGTTTGCTGTCTAAATAGATCACGCCTTGTCCACGGCCAGGCTTCTCTGCGGATGATTATCGTCTTCGGCACCCTGGCCTTGCTCTCCGGCTGCACGAACGATATTGACCTCGAAGCGCCCGGAGAAGAGGTACCTGTTGTTTATGGTTTGCTCTCGGCCCGGGATACTGCGCACTATCTGCGCATAGAACGGGCCTTCCGCACCCAGGGTGGCGATGCAGAAACACTCGCTCAGCAAGCCGGCACCCTGTATTTTACTGATATTACTGTCTTACTAGAAAATCAGCAAACCGGTCAGCAATTTCCCTTGCAGCGGGTCGATGGGGCGGAGGAAGGATACCCTCGTCAGGACGGACCCTTTGCGCAAGCACCAAATTACCTGTACAAGATCACCGATGAGGTCATCAATTTTTCCGGTGGAGAACTAGTCCGCCTACTGATCGAACGGAATAATGATGTTTTTGCCACCGCACAAACCACTATTTTATCCCCCCTGGAGCCGTCCCTGAACAGTCCTTTTTCACCGATCAATATGGCGTACGAACGGCAGGTTCGATTTGCCTGGGGGCATGGCCTTAATGTGGGGATTTTCCAGGTGCAGCTAATTGTACAAATCCGTGAAGAAATAAGTGCCGGGCAATGGGAAGATCGCCGGCTTACCTGGATGTTGGACGAGGCGTTGCTCCCCGACAACGACGTGACGCGTTCGTCGATAACGGTGCTGGGGGAGCAATTTTATCGCTTTTTAGCCAATACCCTGGCGGGAGAACCGCCGGTACGGCGCCAATTTATGGGCATGGCCCTGGAAGTAATAGCTGGGGGAAGTGAGCTTGCCGAAGCCCGGCAAATCGATCAGGCGAACGCCGGCCTCACCGCCGCACAATTTATTCCGGAATATTCCAACATATCGGGGGGAGTGGGTGTTTTTTCCTCACGTGCACAACTACAACGAACAGCTCTGCGGCTGAACGGTCCCTCCCTGGATTCGCTGCGTGAGGGGCAACTAACACAAGATTTAAACTTTCAATAACCAAACCATGGGCTTTTTCAACCTCGATCCCTCTTCTATGACCGACGAAGAACTAAACCAAAAAGTGCGTCAATACCGTCGAATTGTATTTGGCGGCATGGCCCTGGGGGTCATTGCTTTTCTGATGGTTCGGGAGCAATCGTACTTTAATGCAGGAATACGTCAGGCCTTTCTGGCCTACATCATTCTACTCTTTCCTTTCACCATCCCGCTCAACCGCCTGCACCGCGAATATTTTGCGCGCAAGCGTGGCGAACGCTAATTTCCCAATATGTCATTTTGACGTATCCTGCCAACCTACCCCTCCCCATTTCCGACAAAATGAACGAAAAGACCACCGGTACTGCCCATCTGTCATAGTTTTTCGGCCAAAAACGGCTTGGCATATACCTTGCTGTTATGTAGGTGAATTACTTACATAGAAAAAACTAAAACACATATAATATGGGTAAGATTATCGGGATTGACTTAGGTACGACCAACTCTTGCGTTTCCGTAATGGAAGGTAATGAGCCGGTGGTGATTCCCAATGATGAAGGCCGCCGCACCACGCCGTCGGTGGTTGCGTTTATGGATAATGGCGAGCGGAAAATTGGTGACCCGGCGAAACGTCAGGCGATCACTAACCCCGGACGCACCATCTCATCCATCAAACGATTCATGGGTACGCGCTACGGAGAAGTTAAGAATGAAGTAGAGAACGTATCGTACAAAGTCGTAAAAGGAGAAAATGATACGGTTCAGGTAGAGATTGACGACCGTAAAATTACCCCGCAGGAGATTTCGGCTATGATTCTGCAAAAAATGAAGAAAACAGCCGAAGATTTTCTGGGGCACGAAGTAACGGAAGCGGTAGTAACTGTTCCCGCTTATTTTAATGACTCTCAGCGTCAGGCGACCAAAGAAGCTGGCGAAATCGCCGGATTGGACGTAAAACGTATTATCAACGAGCCTACTGCTGCTGCCCTGGCCTATGGTCTGGACAAGCGCGATAAAGATGCGACCATTGCCGTTTATGACCTGGGTGGTGGTACCTTTGATATTTCCGTGCTGGAATTAGGTGAAGGCGTGTTTGAGGTGAAATCAACCAATGGTGATACGCACCTGGGTGGTGATGACTTCGACCGCGTACTGATCAATCACCTGGCTGATTTCTTTAAAGATCAGGAAAATATTGATCTGCGTAAAGACCCAATGGCTCTGCAGCGCCTGAAAGATGCTGCTGAAAAAGCCAAAATTGAGCTATCTTCATCTACCGAAACGGAAGTCAACCTGCCGTACATTACAGCGGTAGATGGCGTACCCAAACACCTGGTTACGAAGATTACACGGGCCAAATTTGAGCAACTGGCTGATGAGCTGGTACAGCGCACACTGGGCCCTTGCCGTAACGCACTAAACGATGCTGGACTGGATAAGAGCGACATCGACGAAATTATCCTCGTAGGTGGTTCTACCCGTATCCCACGCATTCAGCAAGCGGTAGAAGAGTTTTTTGGCAAGAAGCCAAATAAAGGTGTAAACCCGGATGAGGTAGTTGCGGTTGGTGCTGCCATTCAGGGTGGTGTCTTAAGCGGTGATGTACAGGATGTACTACTGCTCGACGTAACGCCACTATCACTGGGTATTGAGACCATGGGTGGAGTATTCGATAAAGTGATCGAAGCCAACTCAACCATCCCTACCAAGAAATCGAAAATCTACTCTACGGCTGCCGACAATCAGCCCTCAGTAGAGATTCATATTCTGCAGGGTGAGCGCCCCATGTCCAAGGACAACCGCTCTGTCGGTCGATTTATTCTCGATGGTATTCCACCGGCTCCGCGTGGCGTACCTCAGATCGAAGTAACGTTCGACATGGATGCCAACGGTATCCTGACGGTATCGTCCAAGGATAAAGGCACCGGTAAGGAACAAAGCATTCGCATTGAAGCCAGTACCGGGCTCAGCCAGGAAGAAATTGATCGCATGAAGGCAGAAGCTGAAGCGAACGCTGAGCAAGATCAGGAAGCCAAAGAGCGCGCCGACAAGCTCAACTCAGCCGATAGCCTGGTTTTCCAGACGGAAAAACAACTCAACGAATTCGGTGAGAAGATCCCGACCGATAAAAAAGGTCCGATCGAAGAAGCACTGAAAAACTTGAAAGAAGCGCATCAAGCGCAAGATCTGGATAAGATCGATTCGGCAATGGAAGCTATGAATACGGCATGGCAGGCTGCCAGCCAGGATATCTACCAGGCACAGCAAGACGCCCAGGGCGGTGACGGTGCAGCCCAGGCAGGTGACCAAAATGGCACCTCCGATAATGGCGGCGACGACGTTACCGATGTCGAATTCGAAGAAGTAGACGACAAAGACAAGAATTAAGTTCTTGTTTAATCTATAGCTGTCAGCCAAAGGCTGACCATCTACCTGCTAAATCTGCAGTCCCTTTTGCCCCCGTGGCAGAAGGGACTGTTTTTTTTAAAAAAAATTTACCCATTGTCCTGCACGTAGCTATTATTCGAAATATGGAATAAGAATGGACTCGTTCTTTAGAATTCCTTATTTTGCATAGAAAATACGCATACCCTCTATGAAACGATTACTACTTCTCCTGTTTATCTGCTTCACTCTGCATGGGCTTTACGCCCAAAAGGCAATTTTGGACATAAACCTGGGACTCGGGTTTCCCGTTGGAGAATTCGGTGACAAGACTGATGCCGTCGGTGTCGGAGCAACGGCTAATTTACTATTCCCCATACCCAACCTCAACGATGCTGTACAGGTTGGGTTTGGCCTTGGCTTTATGGAGTATGGCAACACCCGTACTGACGAAATTATCAATCTGGATATCACCCAGGGAAATACGCTAATCGACAGAATTCAGATTCCTATGGAAATCCGGGCATCAAACAGCATCCTAAACGGGCATGCTATGGTGCGGTTTCAGGCTCCCACGCAAGTCGTGAAGCCCTATATTCAGGGTGCCGTAGGTTTTCGCCGTTTAGCTACCACTACGCGTGTCTTTGATCGGTCAGATCAAGGCTTCTTTCGCGATGACGATAATGATGACGACCTCATCGAAAGCATCAATAACCTAAGTGACTGGGTTTTTAGCTACGGCGGTGGCGGTGGCTTCATGATTGAATTTAAGAATGGCTTCGGTATTCACACCGGCGTAACCTATATGCTGGGCGGACGAGCTGATTTTTTCGATGCTACCGATACCGAGCAATGGGATATTAATTTCAGCGGTTCGGGAAACTTTGACCCGGACGATCTCGATGCAGGTGATCTCCAGGTAGACACCTCTCCTAAAAATGCCAAAATTGATCTAATCATTGCCGAAATTGGCTTTCGTCTCCAATTCGGTGGCAAATCCAATACCCAACAACGAACAAATAACACCTGGAACGGTAATTAAACGGTTCTTTTTCACTGGTCGGGCTGTGGCGAGATGCACCCCTACCCTATTCCTTCCAACTGTTCATAATATCCGATACGGACACAAAGCGGGAACAAATCAGTTCCGTTTGCGGATGCCAGTTTCCCCAACCGTTGTCCTGCGTACAGGTCAGGAGTATTCCGGCCGTTGTCCCGTCTTGGTGTAATACGGCAGCACCATTCATACCAGGGGCAATAGTAGCCCGGAGAGGTATCCCAGACTCCAGCACCACCTCCGATAGGCGCAGGCTGCCGTTGGCTTGCCGACGGGTATTTGGCCCAGCTAAGTTCTCGTAATATACTCGCTCCCGTTCGTATACCTGCTGATTTACCGCTTCGTATTTCTCCGTAGCGCGCTCTACAGTTCCGTATAGCATCTGCTGTAAAAGCACATAACCATAATCTTTCTGTATAGCATCCAGAGTAGCTACCGGATCCTCTTCCCAATCGCTTAGCCAGCGGCCGGAAGCAAACAGTCGGCTTTTAGCTCGTACCGCACGGGCCAGACTGTCATAATCTTTTTGGTGAAAACGCGCCGCCTCCGCCAACACCGGAGAAATGAGCGCTCCGGATACTCCGGTAAAATAAACCTCCAGCGTTTTTGCCAGGTTTTCGTTCGTTTCTTCTTCCAGTCCCGCGTCGTATAGTGTCTGAATTAAAACAGTAATAGCCTGGACAAACGCTTTGTCCCGTAACTTACTTTCTTCCTGACGGGATATCGCATATATGACCTGCACGATACGGAAAAAAGGGTGCCCGTATTTTGGTAGTGCATCGGTCACAATGATTGCTTGTCGATAGGGCCACTGGGCACGGTACAATTGCGTCAGCGGATCCTGTTGATCGAACAGATAAGCCCGACGAGCCACGGCACCCGGCACGGTATACCCTAAAGAATCCAGTATCTGTTGCCGAAATGGATTTTCCCGCAGCCAATAATGCCGTCGCTTAGCCGTCGGAGCTATATAATGCGATGATTCCGGAAAACCAATCAGCTGTAAAGTGTCTCTTGCGGTAAGTATATCCTCCGGCACTTCCCCTTTAACCCGGGAAGCATAAGGGGCTAGTTCCGGGCTCTTGAGGATGGTCACTCCGAATTCAGGTATGCGGTTAACTATCGTCCAATTCCCTATTTCCTGCCACAATACCATATCCTCAGCATAGCCCGTTTCACTTTTCTGCCAGGTAATCTTTTTCCCCGGTCCGACCGGTAGTGACCGGGTCAGGCTATCCTGCATGCGTCCAATATCCTGCGAGGGAATACCCACAGGCATCGACTGCTGCGCTAGTATCAGGTGGCCAGTCAGGGACAAAAGACGATTCTCTTCATCTACCGCAAGGTCCTCCACTAGTTCTTGCGGTACCAGAACTACTCCTTTCTCGCGCAACCACACTCCGGAATAGTTTGCCGAGAATTGAATGACCGGAAAAGTAGATCCCCCTGCTTTTATGTCTGGCTTGCGCCAAAAACCAGGGCCAGTCTGAGCATACTGAGAGAGGGGTAATAAAAGGAACATCATAAACCACAGATGGATAGGCCGAGCGAGGCAAGTAGCGCTTTTCATTTCGATAATATTAAATGTACTAAATAAGCGGTAAGATAACGGGCAGGATATTTCTACTAGTATATTGCTTGCATCACTTTACCCCAAACCCGGGAGACAAGTGCTAGGCATCAGGTTATTCAATGCGGATTGATAACCAAACGAGAGCAGAAGCGGAAAAATAAAAAATCGGCTATACGCTGCGAGAGCCTATAGCCGAGGGGAAGAGATGTGCCGAAGGCGGGAGTCGAACCCGCACACTCGTAAGAGTACACGCCCCTGAAACGTGCGCGTCTACCAATTCCGCCACTTCGGCAAAGTTCAGGGATTATAAGTAGCACAGTTATCAGACGAAGAAGTGTGCCGAAGGCGGGAGTCGAACCCGCACACTCGTAAGAGTACACGCCCCTGAAACGTGCGCGTCTACCAATTCCGCCACTTCGGCGTTCTACGTCTGAACCGGAGGCATAGTCCGGTGGAAAATATTAAGTACCGAAGGCGGGAATCGAACCCGCACGGTGTTGCCACCACTGGATTTTGAATCCAGCGCGTCTACCAGTTCCGCCACTTCGGCATGTCGGATAAAAAATGCGCATAATCCCTTTTGATCAGCGCGACGCAAATTTAGGAATAATCCCGATATATTCCAATGGGCAATAAAAAAAATACCGGAGCCTGTAAAAGTAACAGACTCAGGTACGGGAAAAATCCACTCTATTAAAGGACTAGAAAAAAGATCGAATAATATCTAATCCATTCGCATAGAGGACCAGTCCCAGCACGATGATAAACCCAATCATCGTGGCCCATTCCATAAATTTGTCACTTGGCTTTTGCCCAGTCACCATTTCGTAAAGCAGAAACATGACGTGTCCACCATCGAGCGCCGGAATAGGCAATAAATTCATAAAGGCCAGGATAAGAGACAGTATAGCGGTCATCCGCCAAAAGTTTTCCCATACCCATTGGTTACCATACATGCTGGCAATGGAGCCAAAACCACCCAGGCTTTCCTTAGGGTCAATCTTACCGCGAAACATCTGTCCGAAGGCTTTGAATTGATCCGTTAGGAAACCCCAGCCCTGCACCACCCCGGCCGGTAAAGCCTCGGCCAGGTTATAATCTTTCCGCTTGGTGCCTAGCAAATAGAGGGGTGAATAGGCCAGCACACCAATTTTACCCTCTTCGGTAGTCACCAGCGGGAGGGAAAGGGTATCGGATTCGTTGCGCACCACACCTACCGTAACCCCTTCGCCTTTTTTATCCCGAATTTCATTGGAAAAATCGTGGTAATAAAGCGTCGGTGTACCATCCAAAGCAATAATTCGATCGTCGGCCTGCAAACCGGCATCGGCCGCCGGGCTGCCTTCCATAACTTCCTGTATTTTAAAGGGAAAACGCGGAGAAAAAAGTCGCTTATTTTTATTCTCATGACTAGCCAGTAGCCCTACAAATTTCTCATCAATAGGTACATTAACCCTGTTGCCGTCGCGTTTTACCGTCAGGTCGGGTACATTATTAATAATGATTTCCCGCACCACGATGCGATCATTAAAGCGCTCAAAAGGCTGCTCGCCAACTTTTAAGATTTCATCACCATCCTGCAAGCCCATCTCCTGCCCCAGAGAATCAGCGTGAATACCGTAGACCACGTTCTCTGACGGCAGGTATTCCTCTCCCCAAATGAAAAGCACCATTCCATACAGGAAGAAGCCCAAAATAAAGTTGACCGTAACCCCACCGAGCATAATGATCAGACGCTGCCAGGCCGGCTTAGAGCGAAATTCCCACGGTTGGGGTTCTCCCTGCATCTGCTCCTTATCGAAGCTTTCATCAATCATTCCCGAGATCTTGACGTATCCTCCCAAAGGCAACCAGCCAATTCCGTATTCCGTGTCTCCTTTCTTGTATTTCAATAAAGAAAACCAGGGGTCGAAGAATAAGTAAAACTTCTCAACCCGGGTTCCAAATAACCGGGCCGGCAAGAAGTGCCCCATTTCATGTAATACAATCAGGATGGAAAGTGACAGCATGAGCTGTCCGGCCATAATCAGATAATCCATATATACGTTGTAGTTAAGCGTCGATTTTGTTTACCGTTTGATTTAAACAGAGTTGTTTAAATCTTTGTTGTCCTCCCGTCGCTTGAAGGATGCATTCTTTTACAAATTCAAAGGTACATGGATTTGGGGAAATTTTCGATTTTACGGAAATCAAACTCTATATAGTCTGCGATTCCCGGCGATAAAACCTATTATTGACGTTATTATGCACGTATTTTATTGTCCAGATATATCAGGCGAAGTCATTGCGCTCCCCGAAGAAGAAGCTCGCCATGCCGGTCAGGTCTTACGCCTGTCGGAAGGAGACTCTATACAGGTTGTTGATGGGAAAGGGAAACGCTACACCGGCAGCATTAGCACCATATCCAAAAAGAAATGCCAGGTACGACTCCTCGACGAAGAGGT
>Ga0102940_1001046_pt1 | contig 18375 bp, 20 predicted proteins | sample SalPonR2_C_D1_MG_FD_78215 | JGI IMG/M metagenome (GOLD analysis project Ga0102940, IMG submission 78215) | Salt pond soil microbial communities from South San Francisco under conditions of wetland restoration - Salt Pond MetaG R2_C_D1_MG | ecosystem: Environmental > Aquatic > Marine > Intertidal... | reverse complement strand
GAAGCATACGGCGGAGAATCCGCAGATACGGTGTCCTATGTCCTGGCCCTGTCGGAAATTGCCTATTCCTGTGCCTCCACCTCCGTGGTCATGTCTGTGCAGAACTCCATTGTGTGTGAAAGCCTGAACAATTTCGGCACAGAAGAGCAGAAACAGCAGTTCTTAAAACCCCTGGCATCCGGGGAAATCATCGGTGCCTTCGGCCTTACCGAGCCGGATGCGGGATCGGACCCGGTTTCCCAGGCTGCCACAGCTGTTAAGGACAAGGACCATTATATCATCAACGGCACCAAGCGTTTCATCACCTCTGGCAAACATGCCAAACTGGTGCTGGTGACAGCCAAAACCGATCCTGATGCCGGCCACAAAGGCATTTCCTGCTTTATTGTGCCCAAGGACACCAAAGGGCTTATCGTGGGGCATGAAGAGGACAAGATGGGGCTGCGGGCCTCGGACACCACAGACCTGATTTTTGAAGAGTGCCGGGTCCCGGTATCCCAGATACTGGGAAAGGAAGGAGACGGTTTCAAAATCGCCATGTCCGGCCTGGACAGCGGCCGCATCGGCATTGCTGCCCAGTCGCTGGGGGTGGCCCAGGCCGCTTTTGACGCGGCAGTGAAATATGCCGCAAACAGACGGCAGTTCGGGGTGCCTGTCACCAAGCACCAGGCCATCCGGTTTCAGATTGCAGACATGGCCACCCGGATCGAGGCAGCCAGGCAGCTGGTGTTTTCCGCCGCCTCCATGAAGGACAGAAAAGAACCCTATACAAAAGAGGCCTCCATGGCCAAACTGTTTGCGTCTGAAATGGTCAATGAAATTACGGCCCGGGCCATCCAGATGCACGGCGGATACGGGTTTACCAAAGATTATGTGGTGGAGCGGCTGTACCGGGATGCCCGGGTGTTCACCATTTATGAGGGGACATCCGAGATACAGCGCATCGTGATATCCAACAGTATTCTCAGGGACAAGCGCAAACCCTGATGCTCAGGGCCCCGGACGGAGGGCCCGGATGCCGGGATGGGGTCAGGCTTGACTTATTGACTTATTGCGGTCCTTTGCAATAAGTCAATAAGTCAAGCCTGACCCCACGATGCCGATCGATGCCGCGATGCGCATGAGCGCTTAGTGAGCGCTTAGTAGGTGCCGTCCTTAAAAATGGATTCGGCAAAGGCCACATCTTCGGGGCAGAACACGAACAGGCACTTGCCGTCAGCATCTGACACAGATCCATACACATAATTGATGTTGATCTGTTCTTCACCGAATTTTTTGGTGATTTTGGCAAATTCACCGGGTTTGTTGGTGATGTCCACCGCCACCACCTCTTTTGTGTCAAACAAAAAATCGTTTTCCCGCAACAGGGTCACTGAGGCCTCCGGGTTGTCGGTCAGCAAACGGACCAGGGCAAATTCCGCAGAATCTCTGCGCATGGAGCTGTAACTGGCGGAAGATGCCAGCCGTTTGAGGGATTTTCCCCGGGCTTCAAACAGGTTCTGGACATAGGATGACGCATCCTGGATGGTGATGGCATCGATATTGATATTGGCCTGTCCAAACAGGTCGCTGAGTTTTGCCAGCTCTCCCGGCACATTCTTAAGAAACAAGGATATCTCAATTCTGATCATGAAGCAGCCCCCTTTGTATTTTCCTGCGTTGACGAGCCATACCCGGTGGTTAAAACGTTTTACGCTGTTTGCGTCTGATCGGTCCTTGCCATCTCCACGCCCCGGTCAAATGCATCCATGTTCAAGGGAATGATTTTGGGTTTGGCGGCAAATTCTTCCTTGACACATGCTTTGAGCAGATCCAGGTCCACCAGGTTGCTTTTGGCGGCAAATGCGCTCAAGGCCACTATGTTGGCAGCCCGGACAGAACCCGTCTTTATGGCGATATCATTCACCGGCACCACCAGCTGGGTGACATCGTTGCGTTTGCTGGTCACCGGGATCAAAGAAGAGTTGATGAAAATGATACCCCCTGGCTTGACGTCATTTTCAAATTTTTCCAGGGAGGGCAGGTTCATGGCCACCAGGTGGGTGGGGTTTTTTATGATGGGGGATCCGATGAGTTTGTCGCTGATCACCACAGTGCAATAGGCGGTTCCCCCGCGCATCTCCGGACCGTAAGAGGGTATCCAGGCCACAAATGACCCCTGTTTCATTGCTGCATAGGCCAGCAGCTTTGCACTGAGCAGAATCCCCTGGCCACCGAATCCGGCAAATTTTATTTCTGTCTGCATAGATTTCTCCAAAAAATTAAGAATCGATCTCTTCAGGGACTTTGTAATCACCCAGTTCATAATAGGGCAGCAGGGTTTCTTCCGCCCATTTCAACGCATCCAGCGGTGTCATGCCCCAGTTGGTGGGACAGGTGGACACCACCTCCACAAAGCTGAAACACCGGTCTTCCATCTGGTATTGAAAAGCCTGTTTGATGGCTTTCTTTGCCTTGTTCACCTGCTGGGGTTTGAGCACAGCCTGCCGGGTGATATATCCCGGGGTCACCAGTTCACCCAGCAGGTTGGCCATGCGCAGGGGCATGCCCGTGTCCGCGGTATTCCGCCCCGCAGGGGCGGTGGTGGCCCGCTGGCCGCCCATGGTGGTGGGGGCCATCTGCCCGCCGGTCATGCCGTAGATGGCATTGTTGATAAAGATGGTGGTGAATTTTTCCCCCCGGTTGGCCGCATGGATGATTTCTCCCATGCCGATGGAGGCCAGGTCTCCGTCCCCCTGGTAGGTGAATACCATCAGATCGGGCCGGACCCGCTTGATGCCCGTGGCCATGGCCGGGGCCCGGCCGTGCGCTGCTTCCTGAAAATCACAGTCAAAATAGTTGTATGCCAGCACTGCGCACCCCACAGGGGCGATGCCCACAGTTTTTCCCTGGATCCCCAAGTCATCGATGGCTTCGGCCACCAGGCGGTGGACAATGCCGTGGGTACATCCGGGGCAGTAGTGGGTGTGGGTTTTGCTGAGCGCCTTTGGCGTGGTAAAAGTCTTTCCCATGGTGTGCTCCTATAACAGTCCTTTGATAATGTCGATAATTTTTTCCGGGGAGGGGATGTCTCCGCCGCATTCTCCGTAGAATGCCACGGGACGTCTGCCTTTGACGCAGCGCTCCACATCTTCCACCATCTGACCCATGCTCATCTCGATGCTGATGACCGCTTTGCAGCTGTCCTTGCATGCCGCCTCGAACACGGCTTTTTCAGGAAAGGGGAACAGGGTTTTGGGCCGCAGCATGGCCACTTCGATGCCCGCTTCCTTGAGCTGGTCAATGGCGGTTCTGCACACCCGGCTCATGGTGCCGTAGGAGGTGATCAATACCTGGTAGTCGGTGTCCCCGTTGTACAGTTCAAACCGCACCTCCTCTTTTTTCATCTGCGCGTACTTGGCCTTGAGGGCCAGGTTGTTGTCGTTGAGGGCTGTGGGGTCCAGAAACAAAGATTTCACCAGGTTGCGCTGTTTGCTGTTGCGAGAATTCATGCCGTTGGTGGCCCAGTCATCCTTGTTGGTGGGTTCTGTTTTCAGGTCATCGGGAAACTCCACCGGCTCCATCATCTGTCCGATGAGCCCGTCTCCCATGATCATGACAGGGCCCCTGTATTTTTCCGCCAGGGAAAAGGCCTGCATGGTCATCTCCACCGCCTCCTGCACCCCGTCCGGCGCCATCACCAGCAGGTGGTAATCCCCGTGGCCCCCGCCCTTGACGGCCTGGAAATAATCCCCCTGGGAGGGCAGAATGCCGCCCAGGCCCGGGCCGCCCCTGACAATGTTGACAAACACCGCCGGGCACTGGGCAGCCGCAATATAGGAGATGGCTTCCCCCATCAGGCTGATGCCCGGAGAAGAGGAGGTGGTCATGACCCGTTCACCGGCAGCTGAAGCCCCGAAAATCATATACCCCACCGCCACCTCACTTTCTCCCTGGAGAAACACCCCGCCCTCTTCGGGCAGCCGTTTCACCAGGTATTCCGCCACTTCGGACTGGGGGGTGATGGGATATGCAAAATAGTTTTTACAGCCTGCCCGGATGGCAGCCTCACCGATGGCCTCGTTTCCCTTCATTAATACCTTTGCCATTATTTTTTTCCTTGGGGTCAGAAGTTAACTTTTTTACCTTTTTCCCATCAGGCCGACTGGGTTTCCACAATATTAATGGCTGCATCCGGGCACATGATGCAGCAGATGGTGCAGTGGATGCAGTCTTCAGGTCTGGCCTGATAGGCGGGAAAATGCCCTTTGGCATTCACCTTGTCAGTGATCTCCAGAACGTTTTTGGGGCAGAAATTGACACACAGACCGCAGCCTTTGCAGCGCTCCTCATCAATTATGTGTTGAAATGCCATGTGAATTACTCCTTCATAGGTGTCTGTATAGGTTTTGGTATCGTATGTCGGTCCTGTTATATTTTATTGGTGCGTTTCCAGGGAAACAGCAGTTTTCTGTCAATGGGCAGCACCGGGCAGGAAAAATGGGCCAGATCATTTTCCGTGAGTATCCCGGGGGCAGCGGTGATAAATGCCATGGGGAGCTGTGCATGGTCTGCCACGCGTTTGACCAGATCATATCCCTGATGGATATGGCGGGCAGCGGTCTCGTCCATGAGATTGGCATTGGAAACAAGCCCGGTGACCTTCAGCTTAGCAGATATTTCGATTTCCTCTTTGATTTTAATGCACCCGGCCACATCGCCTGTAAAGGGCCTGAATACATTGATCACCTGGAGCATGTGAACGGATTTATTCTGTAAAACAGATGCCAGTGCTCCCAGCACGGTCACCCCCACATCGTCTCCGCCGGCATCCAGAATGGTCAGATCCGAAGGCTGCCGGATAATATCAGCTACAGCCGGGGCCAGAATGGGCAGATCTGCAAACATATACTGCCGGTCCGGCAGGATCACCTGTATGCCCATTGCTTCCAGCGGAATTCTGGCTTCCCTGGTCCTGAAATAGGGGTTGACCAGGTCCAGGTCTGCAATGTTCACGGCCATGCCGGTCTTGCGGCAGGCAGCAGCAAGATTGATGGCGGTCTCGGTTTTTCCGCTTCCATAATTGCCCGCCACCACCACAATGCCTGTAAAATCCAAACCCACGTTTTTCCTTTGTATGTTTCAAAAAATCAGCTAAACGCGTATTAAATCAGATAAGCGGTTTTTTTGCAATTTTTTTTTCAGGCCTTAGATATTTGTAATTGCCATAAGCATGGCAGATTTTCGATCGTTGCTGCAGCATGTTGTCCCGGATCCCGCCACCAGGGGCTTTTCATACGCCATGCGCTGTTATAGCCAATATCCAGCCAGGCGTTTCATCATTTCAGGTTCCTGTCAGGGTGCCCGGCGCAATCGGTCACGGCAGATTCCCGGTTTGAAAAATCAGCCCATAGATGCCACAATATCCTGTATTTCTTTTTTTTTCAGGCGCCGGCCCTTCTGAATGCTTGCATCTTTTATGGCCCGGGTTATCTCATCCAGGCGGGCAGTGCTGAAGACAATATGATGCAGGTCCAGATATTGTTGCACCATCTGCCTGCCGCACAAAAGGTTCAGGTAAAAATCCGGTGCGGCTGCTGTCCCGAATTGTCCATTCGCATGGGTACCGGCCACATGGGTGTGTACGGCCCTTCCGAACGCCGGTGTGCAAGGGGATATCAGGCCCTGTCCGGTCTGGTCTTTGACAATGTTGTCCACAAAGGTGTAGTAGGCATGGACCAGTTCCATATCTTCATGTCTGAACCCGGAGGTGATGCCCTGGTCAGCCAGGAGCCGGACCACGGTATACAGATCACCGATGCCGTTGCGCTCGCCGATGCCAAGAACCGATGTCTCCAGTACATCTGCACCGGCAGCAATGCCCATGACCGAGTTGGCCGATGCCATGCCCAGATCATTGTGGCAGTGGATGGAAACAGCGGTATCCCCGGCCAGGTACTTTGCATGTCTGATCTGGTCAGCCACCTGATTGGGGGCCATAATGCCCGAGGTGTCGGGCAGAGACAAAATATCGATCTGCAGGTCCCGGCACAAAAACTTTATGCACCTGTCCAGAAGATCAGGCCCTGTTCTGCCCATATCCAGCATGGCCACACTGATGGCGGCATCCGGCCTGGTGCTGCGGATATGGTCAATGACCACCCCAAGACCGGTCAGTATTTTTTTTATTTCAGCTTGGGGATCTGTGTTTTTCACATGCAGATGCAGGTGCACATCATGGATCCGGGTGTTCAAAAGAATGTTTGCATCCGGCATGAATGCCCTTCCCAGGGCTGCCACCCGTATCAGGTATCTCTTATCTTTTGCATGGTCTGCCATGTGCTGCACCATGGCCGCTTCTTTGGGATGGGCGGACGGATACCCGGCCTGGCACACATCCACCCCCAGTTTTTCCTGGAAAGCAAGGATCTGCATGCGCTGGTCCAGGGAAAACACCAGCCCCTGGTATTGCATACCTTCTCTGATGGTCTGGTCAATGATCCGGATCTGCCGGTTTTTTGGGGAATCAGGCATAGGGGCAAGCCTCCTTGTTTTTCGGGGTCAGAAGTTAACCTCTGACCCCAAGATAGGGGTTGAAATACCCGTGGACAAGGGTGGGAAATTCCTTTTTCAGGGCCTGTATCAACCGTGCCATGCCCATGGCGGGGCCTCCTGATGCGACCGCTTCCATGGCGGCAAAATATGCTAGGGGATCATAATTGAGGTTGCGCCACTGGATCATGTTGATGTCATGGTCCCGGATAAAGGCAAACAAGGCATCCACTTCCCGTTGCGCATCTGTAACCCCGGGGCAGTTGAGGTAGTTGACAGCCACAAACCGGCCCTGTTCACGGGCCGTATCTATGCTTTTGCACACATCATTCCAGTGGTAGGACCGGGGCCTGAAATAGGCGGTATAGATCTTTTTGCGTACCGAATTCAGGGACACCCGCATGCTGTCCAAACCTGCTTTGCACAGACTTTTTACATGGTCGGGCATACTGGCATTGGTGTTTAAATTGATGGTGCCCTTGTTTGTGACCGCCCGGATCATTTCAATGGCCGGCTGGATAACCTGAAATGCGGTCAACGGCTCGCCTTCACAGCCCTGCCCAAAGCTGACCACGGCTTTGGGCACATGGCGGATATGTTCCAGGCTGACCTGGAAAATTTCTTCGGCAGTGGGGGTAAAGGTGATCCGGTCCTGGCAGGCAGAAATTTGATTGCCGGACTGCAGGGAAATACACCCCAGGCAGCGGGCATTGCAGACCCTGGAGGTGGGCAGCGGGGCCTCATACCGCTGAAGGAAAAAATTTTTTCCGGCCGGACATCCGTATTCCAGGGCGCAGGTTTCCAAATGGCGCATCAGGCGGTTGTCCGGATATTTTCGGCCCATCTGTTTCACGCCTTGTTTCACTTTGGGCCGGGGCATCAGCCGCAGATCCTGCCGGGGCTCGGCATCCACCTGGAGTGCGGCGGACCGGAATCCATTTTGGCCGAATCCCACCGCCCCGTAGGAAAAAAGGGGCAGGGGGGCAGCAGGTTTTTCACAGGCGTAGGCGCAAAAATGCCGGTTCACATATCCCGGGGAGTTGAAAACCGCCACTGGATAAATTTTTTCATCCGGTGCAAAAGGGTTTCTGGAAAGGGTTTCAAATTGTTGGGAAACCACATTGTATACAACCGGGTACCGGTCCGGCAGCATCATCAGTTCACTGCCATGCGGCATGGCAATGGTGTCGCTTCTGGTCAGCACCACAGGGAGGTCACCGGAATACCCGGCTGCGCCGTATCCGTCCAAATCAAATATTTCCCCGTTTTCAGCGGCCGCAACCGCGGTGAGTATCTGTTTGTTGATATAGGCGATGGCAGCCCCCGCAGGTGTGTTGTTTATGGTGGTTGTGTTTACATTGCAGATAAAAATGAAATTTACGTATTTTACAGGGGGTGTGTCAAGCATTTCCTGGCGGAACAACAGGGTAAATTCATTCTTACATTTATATGAAAGTAGTGAGATCTGAGGTTTGAGTAGTGGGAAAAAATATCAAATTAGCTTTTCTCAATACTCATAACTCACCACTCATAACTTTCATAATTTGTTGTGCCTGTCAGGGCATGGGAGTTATTATGAATTCACCGTGGGCGGAACAAGATATTTGCCATAAGTATGCCGGGTTCCAGGTTTCGATCGTTTTGTGCAGCATGCTTATTTGGGCCCCGCCCCTGGTGGTGTCCTGTGCCCGGCCCCCTTCGGATCTGACGGTCCGTTCACAGGACACCACCAGGGGCTCCCCGCAGCAACGCACGCTGCTGTATCACCTATCCGGTGAATGTAGGGATTATTGTTATAATGCCTTGCCTAAGCAGATTGTAAACGGTATAAAAACCCGTTCAGTGATTCTGGCAAAGATGTTTAAAAAGGATTTATCTGGCTGATGGACCATTTTCTGATCATGGGGCTGGTGCTGGGATTGTCAGCCGGGCTGGCACCTGGTCCGCTGCTGACCCTTGTGGTGTCTGAAACCCTGCGGCAGAATGCGGGTGCGGGCATACGGGTGGCCCTTGCCCCCCTGATCAGTGACCTGCCCATTATCCTGGTGTCGGTGGGCATTTTGTCCACCATGTCGGATTTTTCGGCGGTGCTGGGGGTGATCTCCCTTGTGGGGGGCGGGGTGGTGTTCCGCATGGGTTTCAAGGGCCTGCAGACAAAAGCCCTGGTTATCAATGCGGATGTTTCCACAAACAATGCCCTGGCAAAGGGGGTTCTGGTGAATGTATTGAGCCCCCACCCCTATCTGTTCTGGATATCGGTGGGGGCCCCGGTGGTTCACCAGGCCATGGCGGTGCATGTGGCGGCAGCTGCGGCGTTTATTGCCAGCTTCTACCTGCTGCTGGTGGGTTCCAAAGTGTGCCTGGCCCTTTTGGCGGGCCGGTCAAGGGCGGTTATCAAAGGCCGGGCCTATTTGTATACCATGCGCGGGCTGGGCCTGGCCCTGTGTGTTCTGGCCCTGGTTCTGGTAAAAGACGGGCTGTCCCTGCTGGGCTTTCTATAGCCTTTTCACGTCCCATAAAGACAGTGCATTCTTAGCGGTCAAAATCCCGTGAGGTGACGGTGTGCTCCATGCGCTGTATCCGCTGGTCAATGTTTTCAAATTTGCGTTTGATACGCTGGAGCGCGGATTCCCTGGAGGTGGTATAGGACTGGTAGAACTCCTGGTCCCTTTCATTCTGGAACGGCACCACGGGTCCAGGTTTTAACAGCAGCCCGGCCGCAATATACAGCACCCCCACCGGCCAGAATCCGGTGAACAAAAAGAGCAGCAGGGTGATCATCCTTACCCAGAATACGCTCAGATTGAAATGTTCTGCCAGACCCCGGCATACCCCCATGAGGATGCCCCTTCTGGACCGGTAAATGCGGTGCTCCCCGGCAATATCATCCAGGCGGTCCCGGAACCTTGTGTACTGGTTTCTGCACCGGGCATACCCGGTGTTGTGTCTGCGTTTGTAATGGTGTCTCATTTTTTTATCAGTCCTTTTTCCGGCGTTCTATCAAGATGGTTTCCAGCGCTTCCACCCGCGCTTCCATTTTTGACAACCCATGGTAAATGTCCTGGATCATCCGGGTTTCCTCATCGTGGGTTTTGCGGTCCTTTTTGCTGATTCCGCCGGTTTTGGCGGCCCGGATGATACCAATGACAATGAGTCCGACAGTGGCCAGAAACAGGATGAATCCGCCCATGGCGATTCCGATGATTGTCGCACCATGCATCATAAACTGCCTCCCTGTGATGTGGATAATTTACAGCGTATTAGTATCATCTTTTTGCGCTGTTTGGGAGGATTTTAAATCATGCAGCTGGCGTTCAATGTCATCATCTGCGCTGATTTCTTCAAATGCCGCTTCCAGGCTGGTTTTTTTGCCATAATTTACCAGGTCGGCTTCCGCCTCCATCCGTTCGATATGGGATTCCATCTCTTCAAATTTCTGCATGGCCTCGGCGGAATCCACGCGCCGGATTTCCTGGTGGGCCTTTTTTTTGCGCTGGGCCCTGATATGCCGCTGGACCAGCATGCGCTGTTTTTCCCTGGCGGAGTTGAGCTTGTTTTCCAGCTCCTGGATATCATCTTTGTATTGTTCCACAATGGCACCCAGTTCATCCAGCTCCTGTTCCACTGCCTCACACCTTTGGGCATACCGTCTTTTTTCCAGCAGGGCCTGCCGGGCCAGATCATCTCTGCCCCTGGACACTGCCAGACCGGCTTTGTTATCCCAGAAGGCTTCTTTGTCCCGGGTCTCTTCCAGGATGCGGGACACTTTTTTCTGGTTGGCAATGGTGCCGGCGCAGGAGGATTTAAGTTCCACCAGGGTGTCTTCCATCTCCCGGATCATCAGTTTAATCAGCTTTTCCGGGTCTTCTGCCCGGTCCAGCATGGCGTTGATATTGGCAGAGACAATGTCCCTGAACCGTGTAAAAATACCCATGATACGTCTCCTTGTTTGGTTGGTGTTGGGGTCGAAAGTTAACTTCTGACCCCTGACAAAAGCATGAACTGTGCCATTGTAAAAGAAAAACCATATTATGTTTTGTTTCAATGGGTTGCAGGTATTGACCAAGATTGACACGATGTCTGTTTTGTGGTAATTTACACCAGTAAATGAATAAAATAACCATATTCATGTTTATTTAACCATATTTCTGAGGGAGGGGCAGGAACCGCATGGGGTATGCAGATGCAGACAGATCCATGGCGCATCACCATGTATCCATGGAAGGAGCGGTAGGGCAGTCTGAGGCATTTATCTTGTTTCAGGAGCAGATTTCCCGGGTGGCGCCCATCGAGCGCCCGGTGATGATTATAGGAGAGCGGGGAACCGGTAAGGAGCTGGCGGCTGCCCGGATTCACTTTTTATCGAAACGGTGGCAGAAACCGCTGGTGACCCTGAACTGTTCCGCATTGACCCCCACCCTTATCGAATCCGAGCTGTTCGGGTACGAAAAAGGGGCTTTTACCGGGGCCGGCACCCGCCGCACCGGCCGGTTTGAACAGGCAGCAGACGGTACATTGTTTCTGGATGAAATGGGTGCCATTCCCATGGAGGTTCAGGAAAAAATTCTGCGCACCGTGGAGTACGGCACATTTGAACGGGTGGGATCTTCCCGGCCCGTCCGGGTGGATGTGCGCATTGTTGCTGCCACCAATGCAGACCTGGCAGCCATGGCCCGGCAAGGGACCTTTAAGCAGGATCTGCTGGACCGCCTGTCCTTTGAGGTGATTTATGTGCCGCCCCTGCGGTACCGCAGGGAGGATATTCTGCTCCTGGCCAACCATTTTGCCGCCCGCATGGGCTATGAACTGGGGTGGAAAACTGTGCCGGAACTGACCGCCCGGGCCGGAAAAACCCTGACAGATTATCCCTGGCCCGGCAATGTCCGGGAGTTGAAAAATGTGATCGAGCGGGCGGTGTACAAAAGTACCACCCCCCGCATACAAAAAATCGTTTTCGATCCGTTTGAAAATCCCTATGCCGATGCCCGAAAAACCCTGGAAAAGGACCAGGATCATACCGCCCGGCAGAAAAAAGGGGCATGCATGGAATCCCAACCAGACAGGCAAGTGCCGGAAACACCGGAGCAGGAAGCCTCTTTGGAAACGCACCCCCAAAAAAAATGGGTCACGGATCTGCTGACAATGCCGTTAAAGGATGCTGTACAGACCCTGGAATATTTGCGGGTAAACCAGGCACTGGCCCGGACCCGCTTTCACCAGAAAAAAGCGGCCGAAATGCTGGGGCTGTCCTATGACCAGTTCCGGGGAATCAAAAAACGCCTGGGCATCTGATCATAAAACCAGGCCATCCTGTCTGGCGGCAACCAGTGGATAATTTACTATATGCCCGGGGTGCAGCGCATTGAAATCGGTTTTGGGGTTGTACTTTTTCAACAGCCAGAACGGAATTTCCAGCTGCCTGAGACACAGAGACCAGATGGTATCTCCGGGCTTGATTTCATAGGTTTCCACCTCTGAAACCACAAACGAGGCAAAAAAATCTTCTTCGATTTCCCGGTGAAACTCAAACCGCAGTTCTTCGAACCTGTCCGGATCTGCGGCAGTCAATGGAATTTTAATGGTCTGGTTGATGGCGATGGGGGTGCCGAATTTCAGCCGGTTCAGTAGCCGGAGCCGGCTGGTGGGAATGTTGAGCCAGTCAGCATAGTGGCCCAGGGTCTCCTCGGCCTCCACCTGGATAATGCCTGTCAGGGCGTTGTCTTCATTGGCCACGATTTTTTGGATTTTCAGGTTGCTGGCATCAACCAGGGGATTGATGCTCTCGGGCCGGGGCACGGGAATGGCTGCCACTGCTCCCGCATTTTTTTCGGGGACTTCAGGTGGTTCAGCTGCCATGGCCACCGCCTGCTGTTGTGTTGCCGCAGGTTCGGGCACAGAAGCAAGGGAGGATACTTGAGCAGGTTTGGCCACTTTTCTGACAATGGTCCCGGGGCTGGTCTGCAGGCTGTCAGGGGCTGGTGGTTTTTTTGTATCATCCTGGTCAGCCAGAATGGTGCCGGCCATGGCAGTGGATGGTACTTTGATTGGTATGCGCAGATTCTGGCCGATGTATATCACGGCCTGGCGGTTAAGGCCGTTTTCCAGGATCAGGTCATGGAGAGACACATTGTGGATCCGGGCAATGGCACCGGCTGTATCGCCTTTGGCCACTTTATGGAACAGGCTGGGCTTTTGTTTGTCCTGGTACAGACCTGCGGCCGTCTGCGTGGCATCATGGCGCACTATATGGGCGGGCAGCCGGATCTCAAACCCCCCGGGGATATATTTCCGGTCTTTTAACACCGGGCTGCGCAAAGAGGGATTCAGGGTGTGAAACGCCTCGATATCCAGGTTCAGTGCCCGGGTAAAAGACCGGGCACTGAGAAATCCTTTGGTGGTAAAACGGGTATAATTTACGGGTTTGGCAAAATGCAGCTTTCCAAAATATTGCTGATAGTTTTTGGCCACATGCCGGGCAGCCAGAAATTCCGGGTAAAAGTTTCGGGAGGCAAACTTGAAGGACCGGCTTTTGTACCGTAAAAATATGTTTTCATAGGTGCCCATGGCCTTTTTGGCCCGTTTCATGCCAGCCAGTCCGTGGTTGTATGCAGTGATGGCAAGGGCCCAGTCCTTGAGTTCTGCATGGTTTCTTTTGAGCAGACGGGCAGCAGCATCGGCGGAGATATAGGGATCCCTGCGCTGGTCCACCACATACCCGATCTCCATGAACTGCTTTCCGGTTCCCCGGGTAAACTGCCAGATGCCGGCAGCGCCGAATTTGGAATAGGCATTGAAATCAAAAGATGATTCCACACAGGGCAGGTACACCAGGTCCACGGGCAGGCCATGGGATAAAAAAATCCGCTTGAATGCATCAATTACCGCCCCGGATCGGATCAAGCCCGCCCGGAACTGGTCTTTTATACCGGTCTGGCACCGGAGGCGGAAGGCCGCCTGTCTGAAATCTGACGGGCCTGCATCAGGGCCCAGCACACCGGCCACATGGTTTTCCAGTTTTGTGGCAGGTGCCCTGCCCCCGGCCAGGGCCAGCAATGCGGTTTTGTATTTTTTAAACGCTGCCTTCCGTCTTCGTCTGTTTTCCCGGGCAGCTGTCGCCGTTCGGTCCGGATTCAGGTCTATGACACCATATATCCGTTCCAGGCGGCGGACATCATGAATGACCCCATGGGACCGGCCGTACTGGGTAAAAATCTTTGTCCAGAAAGCCACATTGGGGGCAATGGCATCGCAGACAGGAAAATCTTCCGGGGCAACCCGGGCCGGCTGTGAAATGGTTGCCGAAGCTGGCAGTGCAGCAGCAAGCCAGAATATGAGCAAAAAAGCAATAATTATGCCGGGGGGGTATTTTTTTGCCGAATCAGGCATATATCCTCCTGTGATTTCAACGCCCGCTATCTGTGAGGCAGACATCCTGTGTCAGTACAGAGAATCTTTGACAGGCATTTTCATCTTTCTTTTTTATGCAGGATAACATACAACAAAAATGTCAGATATGAAAGCCTGGATCCGCAAAACAGGATCAGTAGACAACCCATCAGGAGATATCTCTATGGAAACCGACCATGACCGGTATAAAAGAAATTTTCCCGTTTCCTGGGACCAGCTGCACCGGGATGCCAGGGCACTGGCATGGCGGCTACATGACATGTCAACTTCCTGGGAAAAAATTGTGGCAGTGACCCGGGGCGGGCTGGTGCCGGCCGCCGTTATTGCCAGAGAGTTGTCCATCCATTACATCGATACCATCTGTGTTGCCAGTTATGACTGGCAGCAACAGGGGGAGGCCGTCATCCTCAAACAGGCGGCGAGCGGGGGCCAGGGGTGTCTTATCATCGATGACCTGGTGGATACCGGTGCCACGGCCCGGGTGGTCAGGGAGATGCTGCCAAAGGCATATTTTGCCACCGTCTATGCCAAACCGGCAGGAAAGCCCCTGGTTGATGCCTATGTGACAGAGGTGAGCCAGGATACCTGGATATTGTTTCCCTGGGATGCAGAAAACCGGTTTGTTGCGCCCATTGCCGGCAAATAGCCAGGCGCTTCTGAATAACCTTCTGTCTACCCCCGGTTGATGATGTTTCTGTGGGCCATGAGGCGGATCGCATTGATGCGGATAAACCCTTCGGCATCCTCCTGGTTGTACCCGCCGGCAATGTCCATGGAGGACAGATTCTGGTCATAGAGAGAGGATGCACTGGTTCTGGCAACCGGATAGGCAACCCCCTTGTACAGTTTGAGGGTGACCTCGCCGTCGATGACCTCCTGGCTTTTGTCCATGGCTGCCATGAGAAATTCCATTTCCGGACTGAACCAGAACCCGTTGTAAATCAGTTCGGCAAACTTGGCCCCCAGCATATCCCGCAGCCGCATCACCTCCCGGTCCATGGCGATCCCTTCGATGTCCTTGTGTGCCTCATGGAGGATGGTGCCCCCCGGGGTTTCATATACCCCCCGGGATTTGATGCCCACAAACCGGTTTTCCACCATGTCCAGGCGGCCGATACCATTTTCTCTGCCCAGGTGGTTCAGGTATTCAAACAGTTCCAGGGCATCGGTTTTTCGGGTGTTGTCTTCCAGGTTGACCACCTCCACCGGTATGCCGTCCTTGAACCGGATGTTGATGCGGGTGGGAACATCCGGGGCTTTTTCAGGGGACACGGTGTGGGAATAGATGCTTTCTTCGCACTCATGGGCCGGATCTTCCAGGATGCCGGCTTCATGGGAGATGTGCAGCAGGTTGTCATCTTCGCTGTAAGGCTTGGATGCGGTTTGTTTGGTGGGGATGCCGTGTTTGTCCGCATAGGCCAGAAGATCGCTCCTGCCTTTGAATGCCGACAGGAACGCCGTGTTTTTCCAGGGGGCAATGATGTTGATCTTCGGGTTCAGGGCATAATAGGACAGCTCAAACCGCACCTGGTCATTTCCCTTGCCGGTGGCCCCGTGGGAAACATAGGCTGCATCGACGTTCTGGGCGATTTCAATCTGTTTTTTGGCAATCAACGGCCTTGCAATGGCGGTGCCCAGAAGGTACCGGCCTTCATAAAGGGTATTGGCCTTGAATACCGGAAAAATAAAATCGGTGACAAATTCCTTGCGCATATCTTCAATGAAAACGTCAGAAGCCCCTATTTTCAGTGCTTTTTTTCTGGCTTCTGCAAAGTCTTCTTTCTGGCCGATATCAGCCATATATGCAAACACTTCATATCCCTGTTCCAGCAGCCACTTGAGGATGACCGATGTATCCAGTCCGCCCGAGTAGGCCAGGACCACTTTTTGTTTTGCCATTTCAACTCCTTGGTATTATAGATTTACGGGCCAATTTAGACGGAAATCCATGAAATAGTCAAGTGCTTATGTCCGGACTTGGATATTTGCCATAAGCATGTCGGGTTTTCGATCGCTCTGAGCAGCACGTTTTCCTGAGCACCGCCCCTGGTGGTGCCCTGTGCCCGGCCCGAGATCTGCGGGGGCCTGTTTGCATAGGAACAATGAAGTGCGGCAACCCGCTCTCTGTATGAAAATCATCCCGGGGTATTTTACCAGGCCCCCTCCGGATCTGACGGTCCGTTCACAAGACACCACCAGGGGCTATATAGAAGCGCACGCTACTATGGCAAATATCCAGGTCCGGACCTGGATGCAACGGCTGTACCGTCAGGTAAAAATGGTGAGCAGGGCCCCGGATACCGCCATGCAGATGGCCACCGCCTTGTTGGCCGTGATCTTTTCCTTGAGAAATACGGCAGCCAGAATAAAAATAAAAATGGTGGACATCTGGTTGAGGATGGCTGCCTGGGAGGCAGTGGTGTATTTCATGCCGGCCACCCAGAGAAGCAGAGCAATATAGTTGCCGCAGATGGATGCCGGCAGGGCAATGAGCCAGGATCTGGACCATTTGAGTTCCGCAAGATAGCGTTTTTTTTGCGGATGGCAGGCCACCATGATCAGGAGGGTGACCACACCGGCCATAACCCGTACCAGGGTGGCCCAGAACACATCGGTATATTCCAGGATCTCTTTGATGATGACAATTCCCAAAGAAAGAAAGACCATGGCCAGCAAACCGGAGATGATGCCGGCCAGGTTGTTCGTGGGCGGCACCACCTCTTCCAGGGCCAGATCTTTTTTTCGCAAAGATCCCACCAGAACGGCTGACAGCACCATGAGCCCCCCGATGATGCCCCCGATGCCCAGGCTTTCATCCAGCAGAAGAAAGGAAAAAAACAGCACACAGGGCAGGTACAAGCATTCCACAATGGCCACAAGACCTGCGCCCAGACGGTTTAATGCCATGAAAAAAAACAGGTCCGCCAGGGTAATGCCCAAAAATCCCGACAAAGACAGAATCAGCCAGCTGTTCAAGGGCTGTTTTGGAAAGAACGGAATCTGCAGTGCCAGCATGGTGAGGGTTACCAGTACCATGGCCACCAGGCTTTTGTAGATGTTCAGGGAAATCGGGGAAAATACCTCCCCGCTTTTTTTAAACAAAATAACGGCAGCAGCCCAGAAAAAGGCCGAGCCAAGGGCAAACACCGATCCCATCATGGCTTAATTTTCCGGTTCCGAAATATCCAGGGTGCCCTTCAGGTGGGGCAGGCCTTTGTCTGCATCCCGCAGTTCAAACTTCACCTGTCCGTGGGCGCCAAGAACGCTTTCATATCCCAGGGTCAGGGTTGCCGGCATGTAAATCGGCAGTTTAAAGGCAGCGTCCACTGTCAAGGGATGGGTGAGGGAGATGGTTTCCTCCAGGCAGGCCAGGGTCCGGGCCAGGCTCCACATGCCATGGGCAATGGCCTGTTTAAAGCCGATGAGCCGGGCGGTTGCTGCAGACAGGTGGTGGGGATTGTAATCACCTGATACCCGTGCGTATTTTCTGCCGGTATTTTTGGGCACATGGATGGTTTGTTGTACCCGCAGGGGCTGGTCCGGGGCCGGCATTTTTTTGGCAGGGACCCGGCCGGGATCACGGGTAAGATAGGTGGAGATGCCCTGCCACACCAGGGTGGTTTCCCGGTGTATTTCCAGACAGAACCGGGTGACGATACCCTTTGGCGTTCTGGTCATCTCCTGGAGGGTGCACGACAGGTCCAAAAGATCATTGACCCCTACCGGATGATGGGATGCAAATGATTGGCCGGTCTGAATCAGTCCCATGGGGTTGATGGGAAAAAAATCAGAGGTGATGTACCTGCCCAGCATGCCGATGAAAAGGGTTTGCAGGCAGCTGGGGGGAATGGTGTTGTCCCCGGGGGGCTGAAAAAATCCGCACACCCTGCGGTATCTGTCAACCCGGTCCGAATCAGGCACAAATTTCGGCAGCAGCAGTTTTGCTCTGCACACGCGTGCACCTGCAGGCAGTGCCGGTTTTCGCACAAGGGACAGGGCCAGCAGCCTGCAGAAAACAGCCGGCATTAAAGGCAGGGTTTTCAGATGAACGCAATGGGTCTCGTTTGTCAGGGGAATCTGGGTAATATCGGTTTCCATGGGGAGCAAGTCCAAATCATTTGTATAACGGGGGTATGTACAAAATTAGCCGCATCCAGTTTAACGGATTTGAGACTATCCTTGTTGGGGTATGAAGTCAATACAGCTAGGGTAATTTGGATATTTGCCATCAGCATGCCGGGTGTTGACCGTTATGTGCAGCGCGTTGTCCCGAAGCCCCGCCCCTGTTGGTGTCCTGTGCCCGGCCCCTTCCGGATCTGACGGTCCGTTCACAGGACACCAACAGGGGCTCCCCATGGAAGTGCATAACTATAGCAAATATCCAGCAGTAATTTTGCAGGGCCATCGCCTGTAATTACATCCTGTTGAGCTGCGTAT
>Ga0102940_1001043_pt1 | contig 18413 bp, 13 predicted proteins | sample SalPonR2_C_D1_MG_FD_78215 | JGI IMG/M metagenome (GOLD analysis project Ga0102940, IMG submission 78215) | Salt pond soil microbial communities from South San Francisco under conditions of wetland restoration - Salt Pond MetaG R2_C_D1_MG | ecosystem: Environmental > Aquatic > Marine > Intertidal... | reverse complement strand
TCTCTGGCATTTCCCAGCAGCATGACCGTATTGCTGTTTTTGTACAGGGAATTTTCAACCCCGGAATATCCGGGTTTGTCATCCAGGTTACAGCACACCACCTGTTTTGCTTCATGGGAGCGCAGAATGGGCATGCCGGATATGGGGGATCCGTCCGTTTCCATGGCTGCCGGGTTCACCACATCGCAGGCCCCGACCACAAAACACAGATCGGTCCGGGAGAATGCCGGATTGATATCATCCATTTCCGCCAGCATATCATAATCCACCCCGGCTTCGGCCAAAAGCACATTCATATGGCCCGGCATGCGGCCTGCCACCGGGTGAATGGCAAAGGTCACCGTTTTGCCCATGGAAACCAGTTTGCTGGACAGATCGATCACATCGAATTGGGCCTGGGCAACCGCCATGCCGTATCCAGGCACAATAATCACCGTTTGGGCAATCCGGGCAAGGTCCGCCGCAATTTCAAAAGGATCGGATGCCGGTTTTTCCGCTTGTGGGACCGGTTTTGCTGCAGGCGGTTCTACCCCGGTCCAGTCAGGTGTATCAGGGTCTGGGTCTGCCACCTGCCCGGCACCTAATTTTTCCGGGGCTTTTTCCGGTACAAACACATGGAAAAGGCTGCGGTTCATGGCCTTGCACATCACATGGGTGAGGATGGAACCGGAGGCGGCCACGGTGGCACCGCAGGCGATCAGCAGCTGGTTCTCGATAATCATACCGCAAAAAGCCGCAGCCACCCCTGCGGTGGCGTTTAAAAAGGAGATGAGCACCGGCATGTCCGCCCCGCCGATGCGGATGGAGAACACGATGCCGAACAGGATGGAAAGGGCGATGATGAACAGATAAAATACCAGGACCGTTCCGGCAGGGGCGAAAAATGCGGCAATGAGCAATACTGCCATGGTCCCCAGGTTTGCCATGACAAGCCGGGTATGGTGCGGCAAAATGGTCGGGGTCTGCCCCAGCCTGCCTGACAGCTTGCCTGCGGCAACCATGCTGCCGGAAAAGGTCAGTGCACCAATGGCCAGACCCAGAAGACCGGATATTTCATTCATGGCCCCCAGGTGCTCTAACCCGCGCATCAGTTCTGCAAGGGACAGAAAAAACGCGGCAATCCCGCCGGCACCGTGCTGGAAGGCCACCATGGCCGGAATCTGGATCATGGTGATCTTTCTGGCGACCCAGTACCCGGGAACAGCCCCGGCCAAAAGGCAGATCACCACGATATTGGGGTGCATGATCCCGTTGCGGAAAATCACCAGAATGGCGGCACACACCAGTGCAAAGGCTGCTGCAAGGTTCCCGTATTTTGCCAAAAAGGGCCGGCGGAACAGCCAGATCCCCAGGATCAGAATACCGATGACACAAAAATCCAGAACCAGGTTCACAAACGCAAATGGCTGTGGCATTATTTTTTCCCCTCCCCCTGTTTTTTCCGGAACATGCGCAGCATCCGGTCGGTTATGGCAAATCCGCCCACCAGGTTGAAGGCTGCCATGATAAAGGCCACAGATCCGATGATCTGTTCAGACCGTGTGGATGTGACCGAAAAAAGAATCAACACCCCCAGTATGGTGACTGCGGATATGGCGTTTGTCATGGACATCAGCGGTGTGTGCAGCAGGGTCGGGATGCGGGAAATCAGAAAATACCCCACCACAAAGGAAAACACAAACACCGTGACCATCAATAATAGGTTTGTCATTGGACAGCTCCGGATACACTTACGGGTTGCGGTTAATCAGACAGGCCCATGGCTTTTCTGGTACCTTTATGGAACAGCTCTCCTTTATGGGTCACCAGGGCGTCTTTGATGATCTCATCTGTCATATCAAAATCGGTTGTCTTGTTTGTAAACAGGTTTTCCACAAAATAGTACAGGTTATTGGCATACAGCCAGGAGGAATGCACAGGCAGGGACCCTGGAATATTTTTTATGCCGCAGATATACACCCCGTTATGGATGAACTCTTTTCCCGGATCCGTTATTTCGCAATTGCCGCCCTGGTCAATGGAGACATCGACAATCACCGAACCGGCCTTCATGGTTTCCACCATTTTGCGGGTCACCAGGGTCTGGGCCACCTCTCCGGGCACCAGGGCGCTGAGGACGATGATATCAGCCTCTGCCACCAGCGGGGCCAGGGCCTGGCGTTCTTTTTCAAGCCAGTCGTCGGAAAGGGCTTTTGCATACCCGCCCTCTCCGATCACAAGGTCTGCCGGGGCATCGAATCCCACCACCTTGACCCCAAGGCTTTCCGCCTCTTTTTTCGCATCCGGCCGGATATCCACCGCCTTGACCACCCCCCCTAAGCGTTTGCCGGTGGCAATGGCCTGGAGCCCCACCACCCCGGTACCGATCACCAGAATATTGGCCGGTTTAATCATGCCGATGGAGGTGCCGATCATGGGGACGAATTTGGGGAAATTGGCTGCTGCAATGATAATGGATTTATAGCCTGTGATGGCACTCATGGATGTGAGCGGATCCATGCGCTGGGCCCGGGAAATTCTGGGAATACCATCCATGGTAAATGCCGTGATCTGCCGCTGCTGCAATTTTTTGACATCATCATGATTGGACGGTGCTGCCGGATGCAGAAAGGTGATCAGGATGGTGTTTTCTTTTATCATGTCGATCTCATGGGTGTTGAACTGTTCATTGAACAACGGTTCTTTCACCTTTAAAACAATATCCGCCTTTTCAAACACCTCTGCTGCGTCTGCTGCAATGTCGGCCCCGGCATTGCGGTACTGTTCATCATCCACAAAAACCCCGGCCCCGGCATTGGTTTCCACAAGCACATCAAACCCCAGGTTTTTAAATTTTTCAATGGTTTCCGGAAGTGCTGCAACCCGCTTTTCCTTGTACATGATCTCTTTGGGTATCCCGATCAACATGGTATAACTCCTTATTGTTTGTTCTGCATGATAGGTCTTTGAATTTCCTGCTACAGATCTGATGCAATTTCTTTGATGTGGCCTGCACACTGCTGCAAAGCAGTGTAAAAAATCGGCGGTTCAGGAGAGGACAGCAGGGTGTTGAGATCTTTTATGGCAGCAGAAAAAAATGCCTGTAAACTGTCCTTATCAATGTCAGGGTTCTTCACCATGGCATGGGCTATTTTTTCAAAGCTGTCGGTTGCCAGAATTCTGATATCATAATACAGATCCCTGCGTTTTATTAACAAAAGCAGCTCCTGTGCCAGATCCAGGCCCGGATTTTCAACATTCGGCAATACCTCGATGGCAGCCTCCCGCAGCCGCCAGTTTTGATCAAACCGGAGCAGCCGGACCAATTCATCCTGGCAGTATCCCAGTTCACCGGTACGGGAAACTCTTTCCAGGGTTTCCAGAACAGTCCCCCAATCCATCAGGTTTCCAAAAACGTTGTTTTTCATAAGGCATCCTTTGCTTTTTACGAAGTATATTTTTGTACCCTGCACTACCGAAAACCGACACCTATTGATACCGGCATCGAACAATCCAGGATCTGCCGACACTTAATCAGGAGCAATGCGCGTGCCACAAAGACATAAAAACAAAAATTACTTTAAATACAAATGGTTAAATAAAAAGAAGTGTTAAAATCAGGAAGGAAGAAAACCAACAAAACTATTGCACACTGCATCAGGTGATGCAGTGTGCAACACTATTTTATGTCCAGACGGTTCATGATGCGCCACAGGGTGGACCGGTCAATGCCCAGCAATCTGGATGCCCGGGTTTTGTTCTGGTTTGTTTTTTCCAGAACCTTGCGGATATGGTGCCTGCTCAGTTGGTCCAGAGAAGGGATATCGCCGGCATCTTTCTTAGTATCCGGTCTGATCAATGCATGGGGCAGGCTGTTCAGGGTCAGTTTCGGTCCTGTTTCAAACAGGGTGGCCCGTTCGATGATATTTTCAAGTTCTCTGACATTTCCGGGCCAGGGATATGCCTCCAGTTTTTTTAATACCGCCTGTGAGATGGCGGTGATGGATTTGTTGTTGCCGGCACCATACTGGTGCAGAAAATGGTGTGCCAGAAGACTGATATCCCCCTGGCGCTCCCGTAACGGCGGCAGGTCGATCACAACCACATGCAGCCGGTAATACAGATCTTTTCTGAATTTGCCCTGCTCGACCATGGCCTCAAGGTTTTTGTTTGTGGCTGCAATGACCCTGACAGATACGGTTTTTGTTTCATGGGAACCAACCGGCTGAATCTCCATATTTTCCAGGACCCGCAAAAATGTCTGCTGCAGGCCCGGGCCGATATCACCGATCTCATCCAGAAATATGGTGCCCCCGTCAGCCGCCTCAAAAAATCCGATTTTGTCTGATACAGCCCCGGTGAATGCCCCTTTGACATGGCCGAACAATTCGCTGGCCAGCAGGTTTTCATTCAGGGCGGCGCAATTGACGGGAATATAGGGTTTGGATGCCTTAAGGGAATTAAAATGGATGGCCCTGGCAACCAGCTCCTTTCCTGTGCCGGTCTCTCCTTTTATCAGCACGGTGGCGTGTGCATCCTTGACAAAATGGATGGCCTTGAAAACCCCCATCATGGATTCACTGGTGCCGACTATATTGTCAAAGGTATATTTTTTTTCCAGCTGCTGCTGCAGACGGAGATTGCTTACAACCAGCTGCCGCTTTTCCAAAGCTTTTTTGATGACCAACCGCAGTTCCTCCATGTCAAAGGGTTTGAGGATATAGTCTTCCGCCCCCTGCTTCATGGCAGATACTGCCGTATCAACCGTGCCGTACGCCGTGATGATGATAAACATCATATCTGCATCATATTGTCTGGCTGCACGCAAAAGCTGGCTGCCGTCAATACCGGGAAGTTTCAAATCTGACAGGACCAGATCAAACCGGGTGTCTTTGATCTGGTCCAGTGCTTTTTCGCCGGTATCAACCGATGTCACGGCATAGCCCTGTTTTGAAAGAACATACACCAGTCCCTGGTTCATTTTTTCATCATCTTCAACCACCAGAATCTTATATTTTCTCATAACCCATCCTGTACAGCAGGCAGTTCAAGGGTAAAAACCGTACCCGGTTTTTTGGCCTGTTCTCTGGTTGCACTGATGACCCTGATATCTCCCCCCAGTTTTCTGGCCATTTCATAGCTGATGAAAAGACCGAGCCCAATGCCGTCTCCTGGTTTTTTCGTGGTGAAAAACGGATCAAAAATCTTTTTTTGTTCCGCCGGGGCTATGCCGGGTCCAGAATCCGCAACCGCGATTTTTATTTTTTTGACCGCCGGTATATACCGTGTTTTCACCGTGAGGACCCCGCCTTTTTCCATGGCTTCCACCGCATTGGCCACAAGATTGGTCAATATGGCCTGAAATGTGCTTGCATCAGCCATTACAAAAGGAATATCCGGTTCCAGTTCTGCTGTTACCCTGATATGTTTTGCCGCACAATGGGGCCTGGTGATATCCATCAGCTTTGCCACAATTTTGTTGCTGTCGGTTGTATGGTCATCTTTTTGAGAATGGCGGGAAAAATCCAGCAGGTTTCTGATGATGGTGCTGCCCCGCCTGACCTCATCGATGACAGTGGCAAGCTTTTGAAGCACTTTTTCATCTCCGGATTCTGCCAGCTCTTCTTTGGCGATCTGGGTATACAGCAGGGCATTGGCAAGGGGCGTGTTCAGTTCATGGGCAAGACCCGAGGTCAAAAGCCCCAGAGATGCCAGTTTTTCCTTCTGGATAACCTGAAATTCCAGCTCTTTTTCATACTGGTATTTGGCCTTTAAAATATTGACGATAACCGTTGAAATAAAGAGCGCAAGTCCAAAAACAACCAGTCCCGTCAACAGTCCGTAAATGATCGCCTCCCGCCCCAGGTTCCGGATGCGGTTCAGGATTTCCGCCATATCCTGGTCAGCCATCACATACCAGGGAAATGTATCCACTTTCTGGTAGGCCTGAAGTACCTGCTCGCCTCTGTAATCTATTATTTCATGCAGCCCGTGAACCCGGCCGTCTGAAAGATCGATGGCAATCGTGTCTGCAAGTGCCCTGGCACCGAAACGTGATGCAGACAGAAACCTGCCGGCATCATCCACCAGATACACTTCACCGGTTTCTTCAATATTGCTTTTGCGCAGGAGCTTATCCACAAACCGAAAATCGATCACTGCGCACAACCGGCTGCACGATTTTTTTGGTGCTGCTGCAATGGATGTGCAGACCACCAGAGCGGGTATGGTTTCCTGTTCAAGGGGAAATGAAAAAATATCGGTAAATGATGCTCCCATCCATGTATGGGTCACTGCCTGCTGATCAAAAAACAGATCCATGGCAGGATCACGGGTGTACAGAAAAACAGCTGTCTTTTTGTCCACGGCAAAAAACCCCAGAAAGGGAGGTACCCGGTCTTTCATCTGTTCCAGATGGGCCGCAAGTTTTGCCGTGTCTGGATCAAGCATACAGATCACACCGGACAGGTGCTTGAGGTCATTGACCCTTTCCAGCATAAACTCCCTTATTGCCCCGGCGTTCTGTTTGGACAGGCCGTTCAGATAGGAAGACGCCCTTTCTTGAATCAGGGTCTCTCCCTGGGAGATGAGCTTGTATCCCAAAGAGGCAAGGGGAACAAGAGACACAAGCATAAATGCCATAATCAGGCGTATTCTGAGCCGTGCAAAGTTCATCTGCCCGCCGTGAAACCCTGCTGGAAAAATGGCCGGCACCTGTGACAGGTGCCGGCCATTAAAGGGTTTTATACTGCGTCAAAGGTAACGGTTATTTTTCTTTTTTGTCTTCAAGGTCTTTTCCCACATCTGCCATCATTTTGAGCATGGCATACCGGTCCTGGACCTCTTTTTCTATTTTTTTGCGCAGCCGCTGAGATTCTTCTGGAAAGCTTTTTTCAAGGGCCGCAAACCGCACTTCCCCGCTTAAAAATTCCTGGAGACTGCCGTCCGGTGCCTTTGAATCCAGCATAAAGGGATTTTTCCCCTCATCCATGAGATCCGGATTGAACCGGTACAGGGGCCAGTAACCGGATTCCACAGCCAGTTTGCCCTCTTCCTGGGATTTTCCCATGCCTTTTCTGATCCCCTGGTTGATGCAGGGGGCATAGCAGATGATCAAAGAGGGGCCGGGATATGTTTCCGCTTCCAGCAATGCTTTCATGGTCTGGTTCTTGTTGGCGCCCATGGAGATGGAAGCCACATAAATATACCCGTAACTCATCATCATCCGGCCCAGGTCTTTTTTGCCGATCTTTTTACCGGTGGCCGTATATTTGGCAATGGCACCGGTAGGAGTGGCTTTGGAAGACTGGCCCCCGGTGTTGGAATATACTTCTGTGTCCATCACCAGGATATTGATGTCTGCTCCCGAGGCCAGGACATGGTCCAGTCCCCCGAACCCGATATCATAGGCCCAGCCGTCCCCGCCGAATATCCAGTGGGATTTTTTGGTAAACACATCGTTTTCATCATAAATATCACTGAGAACCCCATGGCCTGCATCCTTGAGCAGGGTTTTGAGGGCAAACCCGTATTTGGCGGATCTATCAGGGTCATCTTTGCCCGCAAGCCAGCCTTCCAAAGCATCTTTCACCTCCGGGGCCAGGTCGGTTTCCAGGGCCTGTTTCATTTTGGATGCCAGGGTGCTGCGCCGGCTCTGGGTGGCCAGCATCATACCATACCCGTATTCTGCCGCATCCTCGAACAGGGAGCTGGCCCAGGCAGGGCCGTGCCCGTCGGCATTGGTGCAATAAGGCGTGGTCGGGGCCGATCCCCCCCAGATGGAGGAACATCCCGTGGCATTGGCAATGGTCATTCTTTCGCCAAACAGCTGGGTGATCACCTTGACATAGGGGGTTTCTCCGCACCCGGCACAGGCACCGGAGAACTCGAGCAGGGGTTTGTACAGCTGGCTGCCCTTGACGGTTTCCCGTTTGAGAATATCTGTTTTAAAGGGAATGCCCAGAGAAAATGTGTGGTTGGTTTTTTGCTCATCCACCTGGGTGGACAACGGTTTCATCTCCAGGGCGGTTGTCTTGGCCGGGCAGATGTCGGCGCAGTTGCCGCAGCCCTGGCAGTCAAGGGGGTTGACCTGGATTCTGAATTGATACGCCTCCATACCCTTACCTTTGCCGTCCACTGTGACAAAGGTGTCCGGGGCTCCTGCCAGTTCATCTGGTGCGGCTACAATGGGGATGATGGCGGCATGGGGACATACAAAGGCGCACTGGTTGCACTGGATGCAGTTCTCCGGTATCCATTCCGGCACATTGATGGCCACCCCGCGTTTCTCATATTTGGCGGTTCCCTGTTCAAATACACCGTCCACGGAAAATGCAGATACCGGCAGATCATCCCCGCCCTGGGCATTGATTTTTCGCATGACGTTTTCCACAAAGGGTGTGGCCGGTTCCGCATGGGTCTCTTCTCTGACTGCGTCTTTCCAGGATTTGGGAACCTTTACCTTTTTCAGGTTGTCCAGGGTCTTGTCCACTGCCTCGATGTTCATGTTCACAACCGCATCCCCCTTTTTGCCGAACATCACCTGGATGTCTTCCTTGAGCAGGGTGATGGCCTCTTCCACGGGCAGCACATTGGACAGCTTGAAAAAACAGGTCTGCATGATCATATTGATGCGGTTGCCCAGACCGATCTTTTCCGCAATGGCCACTGCGTCAATATTGTAGAAATTGAGTTTTTTGTCATAAATGGCCTTGCGCACATCCCCGGGAATCCGTGTTTCCATATCTTTTACAGACCACTGGGAGTTGAGCAGAAAGGTACCCCCTTCCTTGATACCCTTGAGCACATCATATATCTGCACATAATTGGATTTGTGGCAGGCCACGAAATCGGGATTTTCAATCAGGTAGGTGGATTTGATCTTCACATCACCGAACCGCAGGTGTGATACAGTCAATCCCCCGGATTTTTTGGAGTCATAGGCAAAATATCCCTGGGCATACTTGTCGGTGTTGTCTCCGATGATCTTGATGGCGGACTGGTTGGCACCCACCGTACCATCAGACCCCAGTCCCCAGAATTTAGCGGATATCGTGCCTTCCGGTGCCGGATCAAACCCTTTTTCCACCTCCAGGGAGGTGTGGGTCACGTCATCATCGATCCCCACGGTGAAATGGTTTTTCGGGGATACGGCATTCATGTTGTCATACACCGCCTTGATCATGGAGGGGTTGAATTCCTTGGAAGACAGCCCGTATCGTCCCCCGATGATTTTCGGGCCCTCCCCGTATTCCATGAATGCGGTGCACACATCTGTGTACAGGGGCTCGCCGATGGCGCCGGGTTCCTTGGTTCTGTCCAGAACGGTGATGGTTTCCGCGGTGGCGGGAACGGTCTGTAAAAATGCCTGGGTATCAAAGGGCCGGTACAGCCGCACCTTTACCAGGCCCAGACGGTAACCCTGTTCATTGAGGCATGCAATGGATTCTTCGATGGCTTCACAGCCGGATCCCATGGCCACCACCACATGGGATGCCTGGGGATCTCCCACATAATCGAACAGACGGTAGGGCCTTCCGGTCAAATCCCCCACCTTTTTCATATACGCTGATACAATGGCCGGGACTTTCAGATAATATGGATTGCAGGCTTCCCTGCCCTGAAAATAGATGTCCGGGTTCTGGGCCGTGCCCCTGGTATCCGGATGTTCCGGATTCACTGCCCGGGCCTTGAATGCTTTGTACGCCTCAAAATTGAACAGGGATGCCATATCTTCATAATCGATCATTTCTATTTTCTGGATTTCATGGGAGGTCCTGAACCCGTCATAAAAATGCAGAAAGGGCACCCGGGCATCCACTGTGGCAAGATGGGCCACCAGGGCCAGGTCCTGGGCTTCCTGGACCGATGAAGAAGCGATCATGGCAAATCCGGTCTGTCTGGCTGCCATTACATCCTGGTGGTCCCCGAATATGGACAGGGCATGGGCGGATACGGACCGGGCAGTGACATGAAATACAGAGGGCAGCAGCTCCCCGGATATTTTGTACATATTGGGAATTTTCAGCAGCAGCCCCTGGGAGGCGGTAAAGGTGGTGGTCATGGCGCCCGCTGCCAGAGATCCGTGGACGGCCCCTGCCGCCCCGGCCTCGGACTGCATCTGCCTGACATCCAGCACCTGGCCGAATATATTTTTCCGGCCTTTGGACGCCCAGGAGTCTGCTATTTCCCCCAGCGGACTGGATGGGGTAATGGGATATATGGCTGCCACTTCACTCATGGCATATGCCACATGGGTTGCAGCGGTATTCCCGTCAATTGTCTGCATGCTTTTTTTCATCATTTTCACCTCTTGTGGTTTTATGCGAACGTATAGTAATCCCAATATAACTCGTAAGTCATACAATAAATTATCAAAATTGTAAATGCCATATCCAACTATAACCAGGTAATCCCAAAATCTGGCATGCGTATGGCAAATATCCAGACTGTATCTATTTCCTATGCTTCTGATAAAAAATATGGTATAAACTTCTTTTGTGTTTTGAATTTTATTTTTAATAAAAAAAATACCTTACCTGCATATTACAAGGAGTTTTCATGGGTTTTTTATCCACCACCCTTTCTGTGAGCCGGTATCACATCGAAAATACATTTGACAGTGAGCCCATGGAACAGGTGCGCCAGGGACTGGTAAAACATGCCATCCCGAAACTGGAAAATGAATACGAGGAGATTTCCGCCGGCTGGACCCCGTATGAAAGCCCGTATCTGCCGGATTTTGAAAAATTTTCCTTTGTTTTCGGCCCCTATTTTCTTTTTTCTCTGCGCATCGATAAAAAATCGATCCCGGCCAAACTGGTGCACAAACAGATGGCCATGGAAATTGAAAAGAAAAAGGAAAAATCCGGCAGGGATTTTATTTCTAAAAACGAAAAATCTGAAATCAAGGAGATGGTCATGGATGTGCTCATGCACAAAATGCCGTCCATCCCCAATGTGTATGACATTCTCTGGAACTATGAATCAGCTGACCTGTTTGTCTTCACCACCCAGAAGGCAGCCAATGAATTTTTTGAAACCATATTTTTAAAATCTTTCAACCTCAAACCCATCCGCATTTTTCCCTATACCCTGGTTGAAACAAAATCCGGTTTTTCAGCTGCACAGAAAGACCGGATATTGACCCTAACCCCCCTGCACCATGTGAGGTAACCCATGCTGGATATTGCAACCGCTTACACCAAATACAGCTTTTTAGGAAACGACTTTTTGACCTGGCTGTGGTGTATCATCGAAACCGACCAGGATATTACCCGGCTCATGGCATCAAAGGAACCAATTTCCCTTGATATCGGCAATTCCCTGGTACTGGAAAACACTTTGGGAGATAAATCAAAGGAAAAAATCACCATCAAGGGGGACCAGGCAGGTCTTGAAGAAGGCACCACTGCCCTGAAAAAAGGGGCCAAGGTTACGGAAATGAACCTTGTATGCACCCTTGGCAAAGAAGCGGAATACACCTTCACCATCAAAGGGGAGAGCTTCAATATCACCGGGCTGAAACCCCCTGCTGCCGGAAAGGATGGTGCTGATGATGAGATCGAAGGCCTGGTCCTTGAAAAAGCCCATCTGCTGTTCCGGATCACCCGGGTTATTGACACCCTGTTTTTGGCCTATCTCACCCAGCGCACGGCAGATGACTGGAAAGACAATGACCTGGCCCGGATGCGCGCCTGGATATACAATGATTAAAACTGTGTTGAAAAAATGATCAAAACCACGCCTTTTTAAACACCTTTTACAAAAAGGGTTCAAAACCGGTAACATATGAAATGTATACCAACATTTTTTCAACACAAAAACAATAAAAATATGATGTTATTTCAAAAGATTGAAACGTTTTCAACATATGAACCCTCCTTATTGTTATTATTGTTTTTTAAATATCATTATAAATACATAACCAGTATATTTATCAATTGATAATTGCCCTGTTTTGAGATAAATATTTTGAAAAAAACAATCAACAAACCACAGGAAAAGGAACCTGAATGAGATTTTCATTTGACAGAAAAGAGGTCCTTGAGATCCTTTCAAAAATCCAGGGAATCACCGGCAGAAAGACGAATCTGACCATCACCTCTGACGTATTGATCAAGGCCATGGAAGACCAGATCATTATCACTGCCAATGACCTGGAAACCGTATTCACAGGGAGCTATGATGCCCAGGTGGAAACCGAAGGCATTGTGTCCATCAATTCAAAAAAGTTTTTTGAAATTGTCCGGGAATATCCGGACAATACCATTCCTGTCAATGAAGTGGAAAACCGGTGGGTGGAGATCGGAAAAGGCGACAGCCTGTTCCATATTGTGTCATCGGATTATGAAAATTTTCCGGAAACCCCGGTGATCGAAAATGTGGATTTCATTGAAATAAATGCCGGTGATTTGAGAGAAATGATAGAGGCAGCGTCGGTTGTCAATGTTGTGGGGGATGAAAAACGCATCTATGTTCTGGGTGCTTTGATTGAAAAAATTACCAAAAATGATGCCCCGTTTCTGCGCATGGTGTCCACGGATTCCCGCCGTCTTCATTGTTATGATGCCCCGTACAAGGGCGATCTTGTCCTGCCTGAAGCGGATGTGCTCATTCCCAAAAAAGGGTTGTCAGAACTGCATAAATTCATAGATAACAGTTCTGAAACCATCCGGGTGGGCATCAAGGACAACCATTTTATTTTTCAGCGGGTCAATGAATCCATTATGATAAAACTGCTCCAGGGAGAATATCCTGACTACAGACCCATCATAAACACCGATGTCATGACCGGCATCGAAGTGGACCGTTCCATGTTTTTTACCCTGATGCGGCGGGTCTCCATTCTGACCTCAGATGATTACAAGAGCGTGATTATCAAATTCAAGGAAGGGGAGCTCACCGTCACCATCACCAATCCGGAAATTGGAGAATCCAAAGAGCGCATGATGATCGGATATGATGGTGAAGAAATCAAGAGCGCCTTCAACCCCAGATACTTTATGGATGCCTTGAACCTGTTTGAACAGGACACTGTGGTGCTCCATATCAAAGAGGTCAAAACCCCGTGTATCATCAAGGCCCTGGATGATGACAACCTCGTTTGTGCAATAATGGCAATGCATTTATCATGAAAGAAAACACCGTGACAAAAGAATACAACGCAGACAGCATCAAAATTCTGGAAGGACTGGAAGCGGTCCGGAAAAGACCGTCCATGTATATCGGCAACGTGGACATGGAAGGACTTCATCACCTGGTGTATGAGGTGGTGGACAACAGCATTGACGAAGCCATGGCCGGCCATTGCGACACCATCAACATCACCATTCATCCGGACAACAGCGTGAGTGTGATTGACAACGGCCGTGGCATTCCGGTGGAAATGCATGAAACAGAAAATATTCCGGCCTGTGAAGTGGTCATGACCAAACTGCATGCCGGGGGAAAATTTGACAAGGATTCCTATAAGGTGTCAGGCGGCCTCCATGGGGTGGGTATTTCTGTTGTCAACGCCTTGTCCCTGCATCTGGAAATGGAGGTTTATAAAGACGGGAAAATTTACCACCAGACCTATTCCCGGGGCTATAAACTCACCGACCTTGTGATCAACGGCGATACCGTGAAAAAAGGGACCAGGATCAGGTTCACCCCGGATTTCACCATCATGAATGAAAATGAATTTGATTATGAAGTACTGTCCCGGCGCATGCGGGAGCTGGCATTTCTGAACAAAGGGATCAGGATCATTATCGAAGATGAGCGGTCTGCCCAGAAAAATGATTTTTTCTATGAAGGCGGGATTGTCTCTTTTGTGGAGTACCTCAACAGATCCACCACCCCGCTGCATGAGCCCATTCACATCGAAGGGGACAAAAAAGATGTCCAGGTGGAGGTGGCCATCCAGTACAATGACACCTTCAAGGAAAAACTGTATTCCTATGCCAACAATATCCGTACCATAGAAGGCGGATTCCATGTATCCGGGTTCAAGGCCGCCCTCACCCGCACGATGAACGTCTATATAACCGGATCTAAAAATCTGCCCAAGAACATGCAGAACATCAAACTTTCCGGAGATGACATGAGAGAAGGCCTGGCTGTGATCATTTCCGTGAAGATCATGGAGCCCCAGTTCGAAGGCCAGACAAAAACAAAGCTGGGCAACAACGATGTCAAGGGGATTGTGGAATCCATGCTCAACGAGAAACTGTCCCAGTTTCTGGAAGAAAATCCCACCGTGGCCAAACAGATCATCTCCAAGGCCGTGGATGCCGCCAGGGCAAGGGATGCAGCCAAACGGGCACGGGAGTTGGCAAGGAAAAAAGGGACCCTCATGGATTCCACCCTGCCGGGCAAGCTGGCGGAATGCCAGTTTGCAGATCCTGCGGAAAGAGAACTGTTCCTGGTGGAGGGTGATTCCGCCGGCGGGTCTGCCAAACAGGGCAGGGACAGAAGGTTCCAGGCCATCCTGCCGTTGAAAGGCAAGATTCTGAATGTGGAAAAAGCCCGGTTTGACAAGATCCTGCGCAGTGATGAAATCAAGAACATCATCACCGTGCTGGGCACCGGTGCCGGCAAAGAGGAATATGATGTGGAAAAGATCCGGTACCATAAGGTGGTGATCATGACTGATGCCGACGTGGACGGCTCCCATATCCGGACCCTTTTGCTCACCTTTTTCTATCGCCAGATGCCCGAGATGATCGCCAAAGGGTATCTGTATATTGCCCAGCCGCCTCTGTTCCGGGTGGGATCCAGAAAAAGCGGGCTGTACCTGAAAAACGAGGAGGAGTATTCTCAATACCTGACCCAGCGCATCGCCTCCCAGAAGGATCTGTACATCGACAACCAGACTGACCCGGTTCCCGAAGAAAAATTCTACCAGTTCATGCTGGACATGACCTATTATTTCAATGCCGTGTCTTTGCTGCGCAAGCGGGATTTTGATACCGGCATGCTGCTCAAAGTCATCCACCACGGTGTCAGGGACAAATTTTTCCTGGAAAAACGCAGCAATTTTGAAGTTCTGTCAGAAGATCTGGAAAGAACCGGTTACCAGCCCAGGGATATAGAATATGACAGGGAGCGCAACATTTTTGAGATGGATATCTATGACCAGGAGGGAAAACAGTTTCTGCTCCGGGTGGGCAGGGAAATTCTGGCCACCAGCGACTACAAGCAGATGCTCAAAAGCTATGAAAAAATAGCGGAACTCAACAAACCCCCGTTCTGCATCATGTCCAAACAGGAAGATGCCAAAATTAAAAACGAATTCACCACCATTGATGACCTGTACACCTTTATCATGGGGGAGGCCAAAAAAGGGATCACCATCCAGCGGTACAAAGGCTTAGGGGAGATGAATGCGGAACAGCTGTGGGACACCACCATGAACCCGGAAAAGCGCATGATGCTCCAGGTGAACATAGAGGATGCGGAAAAAGCGGACGAAATATTCACCCTGCTCATGGGCGAAGAGGTTGAGCCCCGCCGCAATTTTATCCAGAAACATGCATTAGAGGTGTCTTCTCTGGATTATTAGTGCCTTACTCCTGAGTTTTTGTCAACAAAAACAAGAAAAAATAAAAAGACCTGATATCCCGGGAAAAAATGCGGATATCAGGTCTTTTTTAATTATAATTCTGCTGCCAGGGCATCCATGGCTTTTTTCATCTGCCGCATGGCCTGGCGCAGCCGCTCCTCATTTTCCACCAGGGCCAGGCGAAGGTATCCTTCGCCCTCCTCACTGAATCCGGTGCCCGGTGCCAACGCCACATTGGCCCGGTCCATCATCTCGATGGCAAACTGCATGGCCCCCATTTTATCGAATGGTGCCGGAATTTTGGCCCACACAAACATGCCGGCCTTTGGCGGGGTGATACCCCATCCCATGCGGTTCAGGCCGTTACACAGCACATTGCGCCGGTTTTCATAGGTTTTGGCCAGTACCGGGATGGTGTCGTCACAGTCTCTGAGCGCAATAATGCCCGCCACCTGGATGGCGGAAAAGATGCCGTAGTCAAAATATCCCTTGATCTGGCCCAGGGCCTTGACGATCTGTTCATTGCCCACGCAGTAACCGATGCGCCAGCCAGCCATGTTGTAGGATTTGGAAAAGGAACCGAACTCCACCCCCACATCCTTGGCCCCGGGGGCCTCTAAAAAACTGGGGGCCCGGTACCCGTCAAAAGTGATCTTGGAATAGGCAAAGTCATTGATCACCATGAACTTGAACCGCTTGGCCAGGGACACGATCTCGGTGAAAAAAGCGGTGTCCGTCACCACGCCGGTGGGGTTGTGGGGATAGTTGAGCATCAGCACTTTGGGGGCGGGATAGCAGGATTCGCAGATGTTGATGATCCGGTCCAGAAATCCCTGCTCCGGTGCAATGGGGATCCGCATGACATTGGCCCCGGCAATGACCGCGGCATAGATATGGATGGGAAAGGCGGGCGCCGGTACCAGCACCGAATCCCCGGGCCCCATGATGGCCAGACACAGATGGGAAATTCCCTCTTTGGAGCCGATGGTGAAGTAGGTTTCCTTTTCCGCATCCAGATCGATGTCATAATGCCGCTTGTAATATTTGGCGATCTCCTTTTTCAAATGGGGCATGCCCGAGGTTTCCGGATACCGGTGAGATTTGGGATCCTTGGCCACCTCCACCAGTTTTTCGATCACCGCATCCGGTGTAGGATCCATGGGATTGCCCATCCCCAGATCAATGACGTCATCTCCCCTGCGCCGTTTTTCCATTTTCATCTTGTTGATCATGCCAAACAGATAAGGCGGCAACTGCTCCATGCGGCCGGCAAACCGAATTATATTTTCTTCCACAACAACTCCCTGCAAAATAACTGTATTGGAAATAAAAATTACATCATACCCGAATTTTATTATAAAAATAAAGAAAAAAATATTTGTTTTTCACAAGCGCTGCAGGCGGCTACAACTCATTTTTTTCAAGCTGCTTTGCAAAAAGTCCTTTCCGAAAACAGCTTTCACACGGCAATCTCCATGATTTTGTCTTTTCCTGTTATTTCGATATCTTTTACGTCGACTGATAGGCATCCTTCAACAGCCTCGTAAATGTTTTAGAGCAGTTCATCAAAGATTTCTCCTTGAGTAGCACAGCCGGGTATGGCTGGAATTTCTGCCCAAAATCCCCCTTCTTCTGCTTCTCGAACAATCACTTTAAGTTTCATGAGATAAAAATCTCCGATTGAATGAACAAATAAAACCTGCGCTTCATCAATGGACACTGCCGGGAGAGGAGGTATTTCACAGGGCGGTATATGAATATATTGAGAAAAATTTGTAAAAATGTCAATCTAATGATAAGGCTGTCATTGAATAAAATGTGGAAAATGTTAATGGAGCAGGGGTATGTTAAAAAAGGTGTGTATCGCCGGTGCCACCGGCTGGGCCGGTTCCGCTCTGACAAAAGCGGTTCACGAGCAGACCGACATGCAGGTCGTGGGAGCGGTATCCAGGACCCGCAAAGGTGAGAAACTGTCCCGGGTACTGGGTCTTGAAAAAACAGATGTCATCATCACCGATTCTGTTTCAAAAGTATCACTGGCCGATGCCCGGGTGCTGGTGGAATTTACCAAACCAACCATGGCCATGGCGCACATCATAACCGCCCTGGATGCAGGCGTGCATGTGGTGGTGGGAACCTCGGGCCTGACCGATACAGAATATGCCAAAATCCATGAAAAAGCCCTGAAGAAAAGCTTAGGCGTGCTGGCAGCCGGCAATTTTGCCCTGACCGTGGTGCTGCTGCAAAAATTTTCCGAAATCACGGCCCGGTATATTCCCCAATGGGAAATCATCGATTATGCCGGTGACGCAAAAAAAGATGCCCCCAGCGGCACGGCCAGGGAACTGGCCTTTCGGCTGTCCCAGATTCGAGCTTCACAATTGACCGTTTCCCTGGCAGACACCCAGGGCCCCATCGAGGCCAGGGGCGCAAACCTGAGCGGCTCCCAGGTGCATTCAGTCCGGCTGCCTGGATTCACCCTGTCTTCAGAAATCATTTTCGGCCTGCCAGACCAGACCCTGAGTATCCGCCACGATGCCGGCACCAGTGCCCAGCCCTATGTGGACGGGGCTTTGCTGGCCATCCGCAAGGTGGACACATTCACCGGCCTACGGCGGGGCCTGGATCAGGTGATGGATCTGGATTGAGATGTGACAGACAACTTGTTGAATTACGAAAATACCTGTAGAAAGACTTTAGACAAGAACGATAATGTTTAAAAAATTATGGGATAAAAGGAAGATAACAGGCAGGATCGTCTGATCTATCGGATCGGCAATATAACTCTTCTTGAAACCGGGGAAAATCGCGATGCGGGCAATAAAGGATATGCAGTGAAAAGATCGGTATATCAACACAGCCCATTTCATATCACCAGAGCGGTGGC
>Ga0102940_1001041_pt1 | contig 18430 bp, 15 predicted proteins | sample SalPonR2_C_D1_MG_FD_78215 | JGI IMG/M metagenome (GOLD analysis project Ga0102940, IMG submission 78215) | Salt pond soil microbial communities from South San Francisco under conditions of wetland restoration - Salt Pond MetaG R2_C_D1_MG | ecosystem: Environmental > Aquatic > Marine > Intertidal... | reverse complement strand
TGAGGTATGAAGTATGAGGTGTGAGGTATGAGGTGTGAGGTATGAGGTATGAGGTATGAGGTGTGAGGTATGAGGTATGAGGTATGAGGTGTGAGGTATGAGGTATGAGGTGTTGTTTAACAGATGGTTAGCTGCTTTATTGGCTTTTATTGGGGCTTTCAAGTCTTTTACATGAGTGCGTTTTTTGGGGTGATTCTTTAGTCGGCAAATAGCATATTGTCCTAAAAAGCATGGAAAAGCCGATGCAAAAATCAGCTAAAAAAAGTTTGCTAAACAGAATTCGCTTATTTGTATTGGAGGTTTGGACATTTTGCGATGAGCTTCCCCATACACCCTCAGGTAAGAACTGTAGTCATCAGTTAAGTCGTTCTGCTTCTTCAATTGGTGCAAATTTCAGATCGGCCTTCAGAGGCAGATCCTCTAAAGAATTTAGGGCTAAGCTCGGCATCAGTATCGAGGAAGCAGACGAATGCTGTTATTGGCTTGATCTGGCTATGGCTTATCCCAGGTGGGCTCACCTTAAATCAAAGGCCAAAGAACTCCATCAGGAGGCCAATGAGCTGACGGCCATCCTGGTCTCCATCAGAACAAAGCACAAATGTTGAATACACCTTAAATCTCATACCTCAAACTTCACCCCTCACCCCTCATACTTTATAGAATCGTATTCTGTTTAAACGGCTGTCGCTCCGGGTAATCCGTCGTGAAGTGTAGTCCCCGGCTTTCCTTGCGCATGCTGGCTGAGCGGCTCACGAGGTAGGCCACACTGATTAAGCTACGCAATTCACAGAGTTGGGGGGAAAGGACGGTGGTTTCGTAGAGTTCTTCTGTTTCGCGGTAGAGTAACCACAGGCGGTCGAGGGCGCGTTTGGTACGTCGATTGGAGCGCACAATGCCCACGTAGCTGCTCATGATCTCTTTGAGTTCTTTAATGCTTTGGGTGATGAGTACCATCTCCTCGGGCTCGGTGGTGCCGCCGGCATTCCATTCGGGAATACCTTCTTTAAAGTGAATTTGATCCAGCTTGTGGTCAATATCAGCGGCGATGCGGTGGGCAAAAACCATCGCCTCGAGCAGGGAGTTGGAGGCGAGGCGATTGGCGCCGTGTAGGCCGGTTGAGGTACATTCCCCCACTGCATAAAGATGCCTGATAGAGCTAAGCCCCTGCTCATCGACCCGGATACCTCCGCACATGTAGTGGCAGGCGGGTACTACCGGAATCATATCTTTTTTGGGGTCGACCCCAATACTCAGGCACTTCTCGTGAATTGTGGGAAAGTGGGCCTTGAATTTATCCTGGTCGAGATGACGACAGTCGAGAAACATACATTCTTCGCCCTGCACCTTCATTTCATTATCGATAGCGCGGGCTACAATATCGCGGGGGGCTAGCGATTCGCGTTGGTCGTACTTCTGCATAAAGGGTTGGCCGTGTCGGTTTTTGAGGATACCTCCAAAACCCCGTACCGCTTCCGAGACCAGAAAAACTGGATTCTCTCCGTCGGCAGTAAAGAGGGCCGTGGGATGGAATTGTACAAACTCCATATTTTCGATCCAGCCTTTAGCGCGGTAGGCCATAGCAATGCCGTCGCCAGTGGCGATGACGGGATTGGTGGTGTTGCGGTAGATCTGTCCGGCACCACCGGTTGCGATGATAGTGGTGCGGGCCAGAATAGTCTGCATCTCATGGGTCTGCTTATTGAGGACATAGGCCCCATAGCAGGAAATGTCGGGAGTAAGGCGCGTAACGGAGTAGCCAAGGTGGTGCTGGGTGATGATATCGACCGCATGGTAATGCTCGTGTAGCTCGATATTGGGAAAGTCATCGGCCCGTTTCATCAGGGTGCGCTGAATTTCCCAGCCGGTGAGGTCTTTGTAGTGAAGGATGCGGTTCTCGGAGTGACCGCCTTCGCGACCGAGGTCGTATTCGTCTTCTCCCGGAGCCTGATCGAAGCGGGCGCCCCATTCGATGATATCCCGTACGCGCTGTGGCCCTTCCTGCACGACAATGTCGACTATAGACTCATTGCACAGACCGGCACCGGCGTCGAGGGTGTCGGCTTTATGCTTGTCGTAGGAGTCGACTTCTTCGTTCCATACCGCAGCGACCCCCCCCTGAGCGTAGCGGGTGTTGCTTTCTCCTTCTATGGTTTTGGTGAGTACCGTAATGCGTATGTTGGGGCGTTGCTCGGCTAGTTTAATGGCGGTGGTTAACCCACCGATGCCGGAGCCAATGATCAAAACGTCCGTTTGGTCCATGTCAGTTGCTTGAGATATTGACCATTTTAACGGCTTCCGACGGCTTTTTTTGTCGGACAGGCGTAAAAAAGAGGTCTAAAATGCAGAATTTAGCCGGAAAATTGGGGCAAATCTAACGATTACCCGTTTGGCATTTTGGCCTTGTCCCAGAAATTTAATTTGGCATTCCTGTGTTTTTTGTGGCAGGTGTTTGGTTTTTTGTGTAAGCAACCGTCTTCCTGTCTTATAATGTGCGCTTGCTCCCTCATAACTTACTGGCAATCAGGTTGTATAAAAACCAGAAGAAGTGGAAAAAAAGAATACTTTCCTTTTTAAAAAAAGGCAAGTTATATACCTTTGCACCGATTTAAAGAACACTACTTAAAGCAGGAGTTGTGAAAGTGATCAGCAAACGCATTCTAATCTTTGTTCTGGCACTGATGGTGGGCCTTGCTCCCCAGGCAGTTATGGCTAGCGACAACCCTCAGGAAAGCCAGGAACAAACGGGGGACCATCCGGAGGAAGATGGCCATGCCGGTGAAGTTGGTCATGACGACCACAATGAGCACGGCGAAGAAGACGGCGGTTACGATCCGGTAGCTACCGTGATGCACCATATTGCCGACGCCAACGAATTCCACGTTTGGGAAGGCGTTCACTTGCCCCTCCCCTGCATCCTTTACGCGCCAAAAGATGGCTGGACTGTTCTGATGTCTTCTGGGTTTGATCACGGCCATACTGCCGTTGATGGCTACGTCCTCAATCATGGTCGCGTGAACCGCGTTTCGGACTCTTCCTTTCCGGATGGAGAAGTGGAAGTCGGTCATATTAACCATCAGGTGGAAGATGGCAAGGATGTCTACTACGTCGAATATAATGGCAGCGAGTACAAGCTCGACAAACCATCCACGCTTGATGGCGGTCTGCTGGGCGGTGGCATTACCTCTTTCTACGACTTCTCTATTACCAAGAATGTCTTTACGATGCTCCTGGCCGCCATTCTGCTGATCTTTGTTTGGACGGCCGTAGCCCGTGGGTACAAAAAGAATGACGGCCGGGCACCTTCCGGCATTCAGTCGTTTTTTGAGCCTTTCTTCACCTTTATTCGCGACGAAGTAACGATCCCGATGATTGGTGAGCAGAAGTACGAGCGCTTTCAGCCGTTTATCATGACGATTTTCTTCTTCGTTCTATTTTGCAATCTGCTGGGACTGATTCCAATTTTTCCGGGTAGTGCTAATGTGACGGGGAACCTGGCGGTAACGATGACCCTGGCGTTGTTCACGTTTTTTATCACTAACCTCAACGGAAACAAGCACTACTGGGAGCATACCCTGTGGATGCCTGGCATTCCCGTTTGGGTAAAGCCAGTGCTGTCGATTGTGGAAGTTTTGGGCTTATTCATCAAGCCGTTCTCGCTTATGATTCGTCTGTTTGCCAACATTTCGGCCGGGCACATTATTATCCTGAGCCTGATCGGACTGATATTCCTTTTCGGTAACAACGGCCAAAATATAGGCGGCGCTGCTGCCGGTGCGGTAGTTGGCGGCTTATTCACCGCCTTCATGAACCTCATCGAATTGCTGGTAGCCTTCCTGCAGGCATTTATTTTTGCCATCCTTTCGGCTTCTTATATCGGAGCCGCGGTCGAAGATGGCCACCACGAAGAGGCGCATGCACATTAAATTTTAGAGACTAGATTCTAGAGTCTAGACAATAAAATATATACGGGGCTGAATACGATCAGCCCACAAGAATTGACAAACAGAGAGGAGGCTGTTATGGCTAGCATCGAGACACTAATGTCTAACATCTAATGTCTAACATCTAACCTCTATTTATTAAACATTCAAATTCTCTTACAATGGGAGCAATTGGAGCTGGACTCGCAGCACTGGGCGTAGGCCTTGGTGTAGGTTGGATTGGTAGCCGAGCAATGGAAGCTATCGCACGTCAACCAGAAGCCGTAGGTGATATTCGTAACAACATGATTCTGACCGCCGCTTTGGTGGAGGGTGCAGGACTGTTCGCGATTGTCGTTGCCCTGCTGGCAGTAAACTCTTAATCTTGGCTTACGCCAAAAAAGAGCTAAAGGCTGGAGTGGCAGCGGTTGGCTGTCACCCGCCTTTATTAAAATGAACCATCATCGGGGTATAGCCCCGTTCTAAATATGTTGTAATCATGGCGCACATGTTGTTTTTGGCCGACTTCTCCGTTATGAAACCGGACCCAGGATTGATCTTCTGGACGTTCCTCATTTTCTTGTTAGTCTACGTTGTCCTTGGGCGCGCGGCCTTCCGTCCTATTCAAAAGGCATTGAAGAAGCGTGAGGACGATATTCAGGATTCGCTGGACGAAGCTAAGAAAGCCCGTGAAGAAATGAGTCAGTTGCAAGCTCAAAATGAGCAGCTACTGAAAGAAGCGCAGGAGGAACGCGCCAAAATCCTCCGCGAAGCCAAGGATGCGAAAGATTCTATTATCGCGGAGGCGAAAAATGAAGCCAAGAAAGAGGCCCAAAAGATCGTCGCCGATGCCAAAGAGCAGATCAATAATATGCGCATGGAAACCATGACCAATATCCGCAACGAAGTGGGTACCATGGCGGTAGATATTGCCGAAAAAGTATTGCGCAACAAGCTGAAAGGCGATCAGGAACAGGAAAACCTGGTGAATAAGTTGGTCGACGAAATTAAGTTTAACTAAAAGAAGCGGTGCCGCCCTGCGGGGCGAAATCGTGAAATAGCTATACCATGTCAGTAAGCCGAATAGCCTCGCGTTATGCGAAATCACTGATCGACCTGGCTATCGAGACAAATACGCTCGAGAGTGTCAAGGAAGATGTAGCGTCGTTCAAAAGCCTCATTGAGGAAAGCCGCGACTTCTACGTATTCCTGAAAAGCCCGGTCATTCAGTTTAGCAAGAAAAAGTCTATTCTGGAAGAGTTGTTTTCCGGAAAGTACGAGGATCTGACGCTCAAATTTCTTTTGCTGCTTACGCAAAAGCAACGAGAAGCTTATCTGCCCGAGATTGCTACCCACTTCATGAAGCAATATCGCGACCTGAAGGAAATCTCAACGGCACGGATCACCTCGGCTACCGAACTGACACCGGCAATGGTGAAGACCATTAAAGAAAAACTGGAGCAAAGCGGCGTTGCTTACGAAAACGTACAACTCGAAACAGAAGTCGATCCTGATTTGATCGGTGGCTTTATCCTCGAGTTTGGCGATTACATATACGACAGCAGCGTATCATATAAACTGGAGGAGTTCCGCAAAGAATTCCGCGGTAACCTCTACGAGTCGAAAATTATCGCTCGCTAAAAGATATTCAGTACTAACATGCCTGTCGAAACGGCGGGTGGCAAATTCAATACAATATGGCTGACGTAAGACCTGAAGAAATATCTCAAATACTCAAGCAACAGATCTCCGGCTTCGATAACACGTCCGAGCTGGAAGAGTACGGTACCGTCCTTCAGGTAGGTGACGGTATTGCCCGCGTTTACGGCCTGAACAAAGCACAGGCAGGTGAACTCGTTGAATTCGAAAGTGGCGTTGAAGCAATCGTCCTCAACCTTGAGGAAGACAACGTAGGGGTGGTACTGATGGGCCCTGGCGACGGCATCAAAGAAGGCTCTCGCGTACATCGCACCGGCCGTATTGCCTCCATTAATGTAGGTGATGGCTTCGCCGGTCGTGTTGTGAACCCGCTGGGACAGCCGATCGATGGTAAAGGACCGATCGAGGGGACGACCTACGAAATGCCGCTCGAACGCAAAGCACCCGGAGTAATTTACCGTCAGCCGGTAAACGAGCCGCTGCAAACAGGGATCAAGGCGATCGACTCGATGATTCCTATCGGTCGTGGCCAACGTGAGTTGATTATCGGTGACCGCCAAACGGGTAAGACGGCCGTAGCGATCGATACGATTATCAATCAGCGTGAGTTTTACGAAAAAGGAGAGGCCGTTTACTGCATCTATGTTGCCTCAGGTCAGAAGGCCTCCACGGTAGCGCAGATTGCCAGTACACTGGAAGAACACGGAGCGATGGAGTATACGACTATTGTCTCTGCCTCCGCTTCTGATCCGGCACCCCTGCAATTCTATGCGCCTTTTGCGGGAGCAGCTATTGGCGAATATTTCCGTGATACCGGCCGTCCGGCACTGATTGTATACGATGATTTGTCTAAACAGGCTGTAGCTTACCGCGAGGTATCCCTACTACTGCGTCGTCCTCCAGGCCGTGAAGCATACCCTGGTGATGTGTTCTACCTGCACTCGCGCCTATTGGAGCGTGCTGCCAAAATCATCAATAATGATGCCATCGCCCGTCAGATGAACGACCTGCCTGATACTTTAGCAGAAGCTAAAGACGAAAATGGTGAGTCGATCATTAAAGGAGGTGGATCACTCACGGCTCTGCCCATCATTGAAACGCAGGCGGGTGACGTATCTGCGTACATCCCCACCAACGTAATTTCGATTACCGACGGTCAGATCTTCCTGGAGTCTAACCTGTTTAACGCAGGTGTACGCCCCGCCATTAACGTAGGTATTTCGGTATCACGGGTAGGTGGTTCGGCGCAGATCAAATCCATGAAGAAAGTATCCGGTACGCTCAAGCTCGATCAGGCACAATACCGCGAATTAGAGGCGTTCTCCAAGTTTGGTTCCGACCTCGATCCAGCTACTCAGGCAGTACTGGAGAAAGGTAAGCGCAACGTGGAAATCCTCAAGCAGCCGCAATACGCACCGGTACCGGTAGAGAAGCAGGTCGCGATCATCTACCTCGGTACAAAAGGCCTGTTGCGCGATGTTCCCGTGGCAAAAGTGAAGGAATTCGAAAGTGTTTTCCTGACTACACTGGAACAGAACCACCAGGATGTACTCGATACCTTCCGCAGTGGAAAACTCGATCCGGAAGCAACGAAGAAAGTGGAAGAGTTGGCCGCAGAGCTGGCTAGCCAGTACAAGTAATTTGATGACCAATCGCCTTTAGGCGAGATAGTATAACTCCGTGGGCAGGTGGATCGCCCGTCTGCCCGCGGTTCTTTTTTCCGTAAGGAAACTATTATAAAGAGACGAGCAAACCATGGCAGCTAACTTAAAAGAGGTACGGGAACGCATTGGCTCCATCAATAACACGATGCAGATTACCAAAGCCATGAAAATGGTTTCGGCAGCTAAGCTCCGTCGTGCACAACAAGCGATTGTTCAGATGCGTCCTTACGCAAACAAACTGAATGAAATGTTGCGCAACATCCTTTCTAATATTGAGGGTGATGCATCGACATCTTTCGGGCAGGAACGCCCCGTTGAGCGTGCCTGTATTGTGGTCGTTACTTCCAGCCGTGGACTGTGTGGTGCTTTCAATACCAATGTGTCTAAAGCTGCTGCTCAGTTGATTCGTGAAGCCTATGCCGAACAGGCTGCTGCCGGTAAGCTCGATGTACTGTGTATCGGTAAAAAAGGATACGATTACCTCAGCAAGCGCTACCCAGAGGCAAATTACCGCACCGAGTACCTCAGTTTGTTCGAAGACCTGAGCTTTGACAACGTCGCTCAGGTATCGACTGGCCTGATGGATGCTTTTGAAAAAGAATCCTATGATGCCATTCAGGTAGCCTACGGTCGCTTCCGCAACGCGGCGGTGCAGTACGCCGAGGTGGAACAATTTCTACCCGTGACCAAAATGGAAAGCGCAACCGAAGAGGATGAGCGCGAACTCAAGGCCGACTATCTTTTCGAGCCTACCAAAGAAGGGCTACTCGATTATCTGGTGCCGAGTATCCTCAAGACACAGTTTCACAAATATCTTTTGGATACGCATGCTTCCGAGCACGGAGCACGGATGACGGCAATGGATAAAGCCACCGAAAATGCGGAGGATTTACTGCGCGATCTGAAGATTAGCTACAACAAAGCCCGTCAGGAATCCATCACCAACGAAATCCTGGAAATCGTTAGTGGTGCCGCCGCTCTCGAAAGTGGAAACTAGGAACAGACAACATCAAAATAAAACGAAGGAAGAGGCTATACCCCAGAGGTTAGCCTCTTTTTTTCTTGCTAGAAACCCTCTTTGTTTCTCGTCGGGGTAAAGTTGCAGCAGGCTTTTATTGCGCTTACGCAAAAAACCTCGCATATTGAAGCTAGTTAACCCAAACGATCTATGCTGCTGCAAATCTTTATTACTATCGGCGCTTCCCAGGCTCTGGCCCTATCGATCCTGCTCCTGTTAAAGCGTCAGAAGAAGCCCGCCGATCATCTGTTGAGCCTCACTTTGCTGCTCATGTTTGCCATTATTATGCTATTCAACTATCGCTACGAGCTCCTCTCGACCAGGATGCCACTTTGTTTGCATTCCTTTACCCTGGCTTATCTGGCATTGCCGGTGTTTTATCAGTATATCCGCACCTCAACTAAAGATGCATGTGATGGATCCTGGACAAAGACGTGGCCCCACTTTATACCGTTCGTAGGCGTGGTTGGCCTGATGAGTTATTTTTACCTTCCCATGCCCTGGGCACAACAAGCCGAACTCCTGGATACGATCCACACTAGCGACGGCCCCCTGTGGTTTCAAATCGTCTATTTTGGTCTATTCCTGGGCATGTTTCCGGTCTACCTCTGGTTGAGCTTGCGCGAGCTACAGCAGCACGAACATTATGTGCTAACCTGTTTCTCGTATAAGGAAGATGTAAGTTTGAACTGGCTCAATCGCTTCGTATGGGCATTGGCTACAGTATGGGTGGGCTTCATTATTTTCGAAGTTGTAGGTGGACGCCTCTATACGGCTCCGGTGGCAGAATCCGGGATGTATTTGGCGTTCCTGGTTTTCGTAGGCAGTATCAGCTATTTGGGGCTCTATGGATTGCGGCAGCAAACGATTTTCCTCGATCCGATACCCGAGTCCGTGCGCGAGCCGCTACCCGTTGCAGAAGAAAAAAACCTGCCCGCGACTCCGACCTCTCGGGAATCATCTTCTGAATCTGCAGCTGCCTTGGCGCAGCTACTCAGGGTGATGCAGGATGAAGAACCACACCGTCGACCGCGCCTGACCATTAGTGAACTGGCTGAGCTTTGTGGTATGCCGGCGCATCAATTATCCCGGCTACTCAACGAAGCCCTGGGGCAACACTTTTTCGATTTTATCAATGAGTATCGTATTGATACGTTTAAAGAATTAGCCACCGACCCTGGCAATGCTTCTTATACCTTATTGAGCCTTGCCTACGAGGCAGGTTTTAATTCCAAGTCGACGTTCAATGCCATTTTTAAAAAATCGACCGGCATGACCCCCAGTGCGTACCTGCGTCAGGTACGTCAATCTGGGGTTGTCGAACCGGCTACAACCTGATGGCTGTGCGAACGTACCGGGAAGGCAGCCTGCAATTTTCCTTTTCGGAGGCGTGGATGGTGCGTAAATACGACGCGCATACTTTCTTTCAGGGATTGAGTGGAGTGGGCCTGAAAGGGGTTGATTTTATTGCGGTCCGCCCCGGCTGCCTGGCACTCATCGAGGTGAAAAACTACCGACGTATGCGTAACGGAAGGGTGCGAGATACCGTGCGTCGATCGCTTGACCATCCGGAGTTGATTTCTGATTCTATTATCCATAAGTGCCTGGATACAATGCGGGCCATCCGGGCCATACAAGCACACTACCTCCGCAAGTGGGGCTACCGGCTTACGCTTCCCTTTCTGGGACGCTTCCGATGGCAATGGTCGGATCATAGCTTCTGGACGCACGTGTCACAAGCCCTGTCAAACCCGCAACAGGTCACTCTACTCGTCTGGCTGGCCACTGATCCTACGGATAGAAGACTGTCGCAAAGGCTGGAACACCTCATCGCCCCGTCTCTCGACGATCAGGTGGGAACACTTCAGGTTACCGATGAGCAAAATCAGCCCCTGCACGGCATAAAGGTAGAATGGCTCGAAGAGTCTGCTCCTTAATGTGCCTGCTGTTCCCACTTCCGTAGGTAGTCGAGTTTGGCCAGGGCATGTTCTATCTGCCAATGACTCAGGTTACGACGCAAAGCAGCGATCCAGCGAAAGCGAGGGTGGACTTTACCCATTTCGCGAAGAAGCCAGGCCGTAAAAGGAATCAAAATGAGCGTTAAGATTATATTTGCCTGCAGCCAATCCTGATCACCGAATTGGTACAGGTCTATACCAAAGAAAAGGTATGTCCAGAAGAAAACATGAGCCATATATAATGGGAGCATGGCTAGTAAAAGTCGCTCAAACCACAACTGATGCATCCGGATACGTTCTAGTTTTTTTTGTAAGGCTAGTATTGGTGCACCGTAGTCAAGTTGGCGTAGGAGGACTAGCTGCCCAATAGCTCCAATTAGCCCCGCCAGAGAGAACAACAGGAGTACTCCAGCGGAGATAGTGGGTGCCGCATGCCCCCAGAATGCTCCAATACATACGGCAAGAGCCACGATAATAACCAGCCAGATATTGGTTTCCCACAAGCGTATCGTCCAAAGTGGGCGCAGCGATCGGCGTGCTTCCTGACGTTGAATTTTACTCAATAGTAATTTATTTAATGTCAAAGCTTCATCGAGCTTGCGGTTGTATTCCGGCCATTCCGTTTTCAGTTCCTGGAGGTCTATCATGGTCTTATTTTTTTAGTGAAAAATATTTTCAAACGGGACCGTAATCGACTGAGCTTGGTCCCTACATTACTCTTACTGATGCCCAGAATATCAGCTATTTCTGCATGACTGTAGTCGTCGAGATAGAGCAGTATGAGCGCCCGGTTTAGAGGATCAAGTTGCTGTATCCACTGATGGAGAAGCTCCTGCCGCTCGGAACGCTCGGGAAGAGGTTGCTCTAATATCCATTTATTACCAACCCGATCGAGGCGCTTGCGCCGACTCTCCTCTTTCCGTAAAAAAGAGATACTGACATTTAAGGCGATGCGGTAAAGCCAGGTGGATAAGGCGTATACTGATCGGTACGTTTTTAGCGAAAGCCAAATCTGCAACAGGATTTCTTGTACCAGATCCTGTAGTTCTTCTTCGTTACGTGCATATGAACGAGCCACCTTGTAAATGATGCCCCTATGCCTGTTGGCTATCTCTGCAAATGCGTGCTCTGTGTCCACATCAGGTTTTTAATATGGAGGGACGATAATCCCAATGTTTTCATATCGATTATTCGAAACTGACCAGAAAAAAATCACACAGGTACTAAAAAAATATAAGGGCATTACCCCGTTTACTTCACCTCGTGATCGCTCACAATCCGTCCGATTTTAGAAAGTCAGACGACCGGAAGAGGAAAATAAGTCTTCTTTGTGACTCACCATTCACTTCGGCGGTTCAGGTGGTTACAGCCACAGCTCCCGGGATTATACGGGAACGCCGGAGCATTAAAAGGGAGATTTACCGTATACAAAAGGCACTACCATGCAAATCCGACTTATCATTTGGCTACTCCTGCTGACGACCATTTCGTCGCACGGGCAGAAGAGTATAGAAAGCTATATCGACACGGCTCTACAGAACAACCTGACCCTACAGAAAAAACAGATTGACTACCGGCAACAGGTAGCTGTTTTACAGGAAGCCAAAGCGCGATTTCTACCGACGCTCTCCATTCAGGCTCGCCTTTCGGCGGCGCGGGAGGGACGCGTTATTTCTATCCCGGTAGGAGACCTGGTAAATCCGGTTTATGACAACCTCAATACCCTGAATCAATTTGGGGTTATGCTGTCGGAAGGCTACCCCACTATCCCGGCATATCCAAATATTAATAATGTAGAAGAAAACTTTTTGCGCCGACAGGAGCAGGAAACTGTAGTGCGCCTACAGGCCCCGATATATAACCCTGCGGTATTTGCCAACCGGCGTTTGCAGGACCAGCTCACGCGGGCCGAAGCGGTAAGCGTGGATACCTATCGACGCGAGCTAGTGAAAGCGGTAAAGTTGGCTTATTACCGCTATCTACAAGCAGTCGAGGGTGTGGTGCTCTACGAAAATACCCGTGAGCTACTGCAGGAAAACGTGCGTACGACGGAAAGCCTGTACGATAACCACAAGATAACGCTGGATGAAGTCTATTCCGCTCAGGCACGTCAGCGACAAGTGGAGCAACAGTTAGCTGTTGCGCGGCAGCAGGAAAATTCAGCCCGGGCATATTTTAACTTTTTGCTCAACCGGCCGCTGGAAGCCGATATAGAGATGGTCGCTGCAGAAGACCTGCCCAATTCTGTCGTCGCGTTGGAGCAGGCTAAACAACGGGCTCTGGCTGGCAAGGAAGAGTTACAACAACTCGATTTTGCGCGTCAGGCTACCGTCGAATCAGTCAGGCTACGGAAAGCTGCCTTTTTGCCTTCGATCAACTTGCAGGCTGATTATGGTGTGCAGGGCGTTGACTACAATATCGATGATGATTCCGACTTTTTTCTGGGCTCCCTGGTATTGAGCTGGACGCTTTTCGACCGGTCGGCCCGGCAGCGGGTAGAGCAAGCCACACTCGATCTTCAGCGCCTGCAACGGCAAAAAGATGAAATAGAAGGCCAACTACAATTGCAGGTTATTGATGCCTGGTATGCTGTACAAGCCGCCCGTGAGCAGTACCAGCAGGCACAGTCTGAAGTAGAAGCGGCGAGCCGGGCATTCCGCCTGGTGGATAAAAAATACCGGCAGGGTCAGGCCAACCAACTGCAGTTGTCGGATGCCCGTACCAATATGACCAATGCGGAGAACCGTCTTATTATTGCCCGCTATGGCATACATATGCGCGTGGCGGAGCTCGAATATGCCACTGCGGGGTATGCACTGTAACTTTTGCTATGTCCTTAGAAAATCAATCATTATGAAATATGTATTATATGCCCTCTTTTTTGCGCTAAGCATCTTATCTGCCGGCTGTGGGAAGGCCGGGGCAGCAGATAAGCAACCGGATCAGCCCCGGGAAGTACGCACGGCCCCGGTAGAGGTGATCAATTTTCAGGAAACCATCACCGGTGCCGGACGGCTGGCCGACCGGGAAGAAATTCGGCTCAGTGTTAAGACGGGAGGTGTGCTACGGAGTATCCTCGTGGAAGAAGGTGACCGGGTACGCCGGGGCCAAAAGCTGGCTGTGTTGGAGCTCGATGAAATTCAGGCCGAAAGCCGAAAAGCAGAGTTGGGAGAAGAAAAAGCAAAAATTGATCTGGAGAATGCCCGGCTGGCGCTGCGTCTGGCCGAGCGGGATTACCGCAATGCTCAGGGGTTGTATCAGGACAGCGTGGCTACTCTGGAGCAACTGGAAAATGCGGAAGTTCAACTAGACAATGCCCGCAATCAGCTAGAGGCAGCAAAGAAGGGGCTCGACCTCAGTCGGCAAAACGTGGAGGTGGCTCAGTACAACCTACAGTATTCCTCTATTACGGCTCCCTACAGCGGTACCATTTTGCGCAAGCTGGCCGAAGCAGGGGAAATCATTGGCCCCGGTATGCCCGTACTGCTGCTGGGCGCAGGAGCCGGTCCCAAAGTATTGCGTATCGATGTGACGGATCGCGATATACTCCAACTGGAGGCAGGCGCCAACGCTGAAGTGTTTTTTGATGCTTATCCCGACGTGGTATTTGCCGGTCGGGTAGAGGAACTAGCCGCGATGGCCAATCCCATGACCGGAACCTTTGCTGTCGAAGTGGCCGTGCCGGAAAACGGTCACCCATTACTCTCCGGATTAATTGGTCGGGCTGAAATACCGGCCAGTACTTCTCTGCAGTTACTACGTATCCCCATGGATGCCATAAGGCAGGGCGATGGACAATACGTTACTGTCTTTTTACTTGAGAATGGCGCGGCCCGGCAACGCCGGTTACCCGTTTATAAAATCCAGGGGGATTCCTTGCTGATCCGCGAAGGCCTTGCGGTCAAGGATACCGTCATTACCAGTGGCGTAGGCTACCTGGCCGATGGGCAACCGGTACGATCAGTGCAGTAAATCCCATCCCCACCTTAAATGACTTGCTATGAATATTCCGCAATTAGCTATCGCCAACTATCAGTTTACCCTTATGGCATTCGTGGCCCTACTGGGTATTGGTGTCGTTTCTTTTATTTCTATGCCCCAGCGGGAAGATCCAGCACTTGATATTCCCAATATGATAGCCGTGGCGGTATACCCGGGCGCTAACCCCCGCGATATCGAAAGCCAGGTGGCTGACCCCATCGAAGAGGCGATCAACGAACTGGACGAACTAAAGGAGCTGGAAACAACCATCCGCGATGGTGTTGCCATTTTTAAGATTGAATTTGATTTCGGTGTCGATACCGATGAGAAATTCGATGAGGTACAGCGCCAGATAAACGGGGTGGAAGGGGAGCTGCCTCCGGGGATATTTGATCTAAACGTGCGTCAGATCAATACCAATACCGTAGCTATTTTCCAGTTGGCCATTACGGGGGATGCCCTGCCGTATCGCGATCTTTTTGCAGAAGCAGAACGGGTAAAAGACGTCATTGAAGACGTAGGTGGTGTACGCAAGGTGCAAATTGAGGCCTATCCGGAAGAAGAGGTGCGCATCGCGCTCAACCCGATCAAGATGGCAGAGATGGGTATCAGCTTATCCGATGTTGAGCAGGCCATCCAGGCTAATAATGCGAATATCCCGGGCGGGTCGGTGAAGGTCTCGAGTAAGCTATTCAATGTAAAAACCTCTGGGTCTTATACTGACCTGGCGACCATAGAGAATACGGTGGTCGGCTCTTTTCAGGGTAAATTGATTTACCTAAAAAATATTGCTGCCGTCTTTTTCGATTACGAGGATGAACGGTGGCTGGCTCGCTATCGCGGCCAAAAAAGCGTATACCTAACGGTTCAGCAAAAAGAGGGCTATAATATTTTTTCTATTGCCAATCCAGTCAAGGAGCGGTTATCAGAATTGACGCTGCGTGAAGGAGCTAACCTGGAGTACGTGTTCGATCAATCAGAGGGCGTGCGTACCCGCGTAAATGGGTTTTTGGCCAACCTGATTCAGGGCATCATACTTGTTGGGATCATTATCTTTCTGGTGCTGGGTTGGCGCTCAGCATCCATTGTGATGATGGCTATTCCGCTTTCTATTCTGATTGGGTTAGCGGTAGTTGGCCAGTTGGATTACGCCCTGCAGCAAATTTCTATTGCCGGGCTGGTGGTAGCCCTGGGGTTATTGGTCGACAACTCGATCGCCATTATTGAAAATATTGAGCGTTACCTGACGCTGGGATACTCCCGGCGCGAGGCAGCTATTAAGGGTGCTCAGGAATTGATTGCCCCCATTACCAGCGCCACTCTGACTACGGTGCTGGCTTTTGTACCTATTGTGGTGATGCCTGATACCACCGGTGCCTTCATCCGGGCCTTACCGGTAACGGTGATTGCTACCCTGTCGGCCTCGCTATTGATTGCCATCACTCTGAGTCCACTATTAGCGAGCCATATTTTGCGGGAACGCAGTACCGGGCCTCAATCTGGTACCCGTGCTTTCCGCGGGATGCGTCGGTTTGTCGAGGGGCCTTACCGGCGGGCATTATCTTTTTCCTTTCGGAAAAAATGGATAATGATCGGATTGGCGCTCGCGTTGCTGGTCGGTGCACTCGCTCTTTTTCCGTTGATTGGGATTAGCTTTTTTCCGAAAGCGGAAAAACCTCAATTTCGCATCACGGTTACCTTACCTAACGGAAGCAATCTGGAGGCAACCGACGAAGCTGTGCGCTACATTGAATCGGTGCTCGATACCACTGAGGAGGTTAGTTACTATGCGTCCAATACAGGCCACGGCAACCCAAGGATCTACTACAACGTTCCATCGACGAGTTATTCCAACACCTACGGTGAAATATTCGTCGTACTCCACCAATACGAAGTCGACGTTTTTTATGGTTTGCTCGACCGCTTGCGCCGAACCTTTAATAATTATCCGTTTGCACGCATCGATGTGCGTGAGTTTGTACAGGGGCCACCATCCGAAGCGCCGGTCGCTATCAAAATTTTTGGCGAAGACCTCGATAAATTACAGGAATACGCCCGACAGGTGGAGCAGATAGTGGCAGCTATTCCCGGCGCCATCAACGTGGATAATCCCATCCGTAGCAATAGTACTGATCTGTACATTGATATCAATAAGGATAAGGCCATGATGCTGGGCGTGCCGGCTATTGCCATTGATCAGGCAGTACGTTCGTACGTGAGTGGAGCTGATATCGGTACGTTTCGCGATATCGAGGGGGATGACTACGACATCGTAATGCGGTATAATTACCGCGATCGGTTCCGGCTCGAGTATTTTGAGCAAATCAAAGTCCAGTCGGGAAGCGGGGCATTTATTCCCTTGCTGCAATTAGCTGACATTACCTTTGAACAGGCCCCCAGCCGGATCACCCACCTCGATATGGATCGGACAGCTACCGTGCTGGCTGACCTGGATCAGGGGTACTCCCTGGATGAGGTGATTGCCGAAGTGGATAAAGGACTGCAAAATATCGCGTGGGTGAATGGCTATACCTATACGTACAAAGGGGACCTGGAAAACCGCAAGGAATCTTTCGGTGGAATGGGAATTGCCTCGACTATTGCCCTGTTTTTTATTTTAGGGGTGCTGGTCATTCAGTTTCGATCGTTTAGCCAGCCCCTCATCATTTTTTCGGCCTTACCACTGGCGGTCATTGGCTCGCTAATTGCGCTATTTGTGACGGGAATTTCGTTCTCTTTTACGGCTTTTGTAGGCCTGACGAGTTTGATCGGGATCGCCATCAACAACTCCATTGTTCTGGTCGATTTTGCCAACGAGCGACTACGAGCCGGTGCCAACATTCGCGAGGCCGCTCAGCAGGCCGGCGAGGTGCGGTTTATTCCCATTGTCATGACAACGCTAACCACCATCCTGGGTTTGCTCCCCCTCACGCTGGGCGGTGGTTCGTTGTGGGCTCCTATGGGCTGGACGATTATCGGTGGCCTATTGTCTTCTACGGTTTTTGTGCTGTTACTGGTCCCCGTACTGTACGAGCTATTTACTCCGCAGAAATAAGGTGTACCCCGAAGGTATTGGGTAGGGATAGGCATATTGATTGTGCATTTTTTATGGTATCTTTCCCAAAAAAGAGCCTAGTAGTACATGAAAGCGATTATCCCCGTAGCGGGAGCCGGTACCCGACTCCGACCACTCACATATACCCAACCCAAGCCACTGATTCCGGTAGCGGGCAAGCCAATTATTTCCTTTATCATCGATCAGCTGCAAGAGATTGGAGTGAAAGAATTTGTGTTTGTCATCGGCTACCTGGGGGAGAAAATTAAGAACTACGTGGAGTCGACCTACCCGGAGATGCACAAGACTTTTGTGACTCAGGAGTCACGGCTGGGCTCAGCACACGCTATCTGGGTCGCCCGGGAAGAATTGCGCGATGCCGAGGAACTGATTATCTTTTTTGGCGATACCATCATTGATGTCGATTTTGATCGCGTTATGAGTGAGCCCTCTTCCTGCCTTTGCGTGCACAAGGTTGATGATCCACGAGGATTTGGAGTGGTGGAGTTCGATGAAGACGGCAAGATTAACCGGCTGGTAGAGAAACCCCGTATTCCACGGTCTAACCTGGCCATGGTTGGCTTTTATAAGATTAAGGAAGTCAACATGCTCATGGATGCCCTGGAATTCAATATTTCCCACAACATCCGTTCGGCAGGCGAATTTCCCCTGACCGATGCCCTGATGCGGATGATTGACGAGGGCGTTTCGTTTAGCCCGATTTCTGTCGATAATTGGTTCAATTGTGGCAAAAAAGATGTTTTACTGGAAACCAATGCCATTTTGCTGGATCGCGAAGGCTATGCTTCCTACGATTTGCCACCCTACGAAAATACTATCATCATCCACCCCGTCAGTATTGGGGAAAACTGTAAGATCTCCAATTCCATTCTGGGGCCTCACGTCACTATTGGCAATAATGCTGTCATTCAACAATCGATCGTTAAAGAATCAATCATCGGTAATTATGCTTCCCTGCAGGAAGTCAACCTACAGAAGTCAGTGATTGGTAATGATACAGCTATTACGGGAGTACGTCAGAGCCTGAATATTGGCGACAACACCGAAATCGATTTTAGCCTGCCAAGCGAGTGAGATACTCATACCTCACACCTCATACCTCATACCTCATACCTCACACCTCATACCTCATACCTCACACCTCACACCTCATA
>Ga0102940_1001040_pt1 | contig 18462 bp, 11 predicted proteins | sample SalPonR2_C_D1_MG_FD_78215 | JGI IMG/M metagenome (GOLD analysis project Ga0102940, IMG submission 78215) | Salt pond soil microbial communities from South San Francisco under conditions of wetland restoration - Salt Pond MetaG R2_C_D1_MG | ecosystem: Environmental > Aquatic > Marine > Intertidal... | reverse complement strand
CCCGCCGCCGTATCCCTACGACCGGCTCGACCGTCTGCGGCCGATCACCGACGCGTTCGCGGGCGGCACCGTCGATCTGTCGGTCGGGACCCCGTTCGACCCGCCGCCGCCGGCGGTGGTCGCCGCCCTGGCCGGGAGTGGTGCCGAACGCTCGTATCCCCCCTCGATCGGTACCGGGCAGTTCCGCGAGGCAGCCGCGCGCTGGATGCGCCGCCGTTTCGACGTCGACGTGCCGGCGGCCCAGGTGGGCGCATCGATCGGCACCAAGGAGTTCGTGGGCACGTTGCCGCAGTGGATGCGGTTGCGCCGGCCCGACCTCGACACGGTTCTCTACCCGGCCGTGTCGTATCCCACGTATGCGATGGGTGCCACCCTGGCGGGCTGCCGCGCCGTCGCCGTGCCGCCGACGCCGGACGGTGGGCTGGCGCTCGACGCGATCGACCCGGCCGACGCGGCACGGGCACTGCTGCTGTGGTCGAACAGCCCGAGCAACCCGACGGGCGCGCTCGACGACCTGGCCGGCGCGGCAGCGTGGGGTCGAGCGCACGGCGTGCCCGTGTTCTCCGACGAGTGCTACGTGGAGTTCACGTGGCAGGGGCGGGGTCGCACGATCCTCGAGCACGGTCTCGACGGGGTGGTGGCGGTGCACTCGTTGTCGAAACGATCGAACCTGGCGGGCGTGCGCGTCGGGTTCTATGCCGGCGACGCCGAGCTGGTGTCGTACCTGCAGGAGATCCGCAAACACGTCGGGATGATGGTGCCGGGCCCCGCGCAGGCCGCCGCCGTCGCTGCACTCGACGACGACGCGCACGTCGAGGTGCAGCGTGCCCGCTACGCCTCGCGGCTCGACCGCCTGGCGTCGGTGCTGGGGGAGTGGTCCGGGATCGAGGTGCCCCGCCCGGCCGGCGCGTTCTACCTCTGGATTCCGGTCGACGACGGTTGGCGCTTCACCCAACGGTTGGCGGAGGCGGCCGGCGCACTCGTGAGTCCGGGTGAGTTCTACGGTGCCGCCGGAGCGTCGTTCGTGCGGGTGGCCGTGGTGCAACCCGACGAGCGCATCGACCTCGTCGCCGAACGGCTGGCCGGATGACCCCGCTACGTCGACGTCAACTCGTCGTCGGTGTCGTGGTGCTCGTCGGGGGTCTCGTGGCCGGGATCGTGCTGTGGGTGGTCGGCGGCCAGCGTCGCGACGACGCCGTTGCCGACCTCGCCCGGGCGCCCGTCGGCTGCGACACGACCCTCGACTTCGACAGGGCGGGCGAGTTCCTGATCTTCGTGGAGACCAGGGGCACGCTGGCCGACATCGCCGGCGACTGCGCGGTGTCGGGGGCCTTCGATCTCGACGGCGAGGTACCCGACGTGCGTCTCACGCTGCGTGACGCCACCGGGTCGGAGGTCGATCTCGATCCGGCGAGTGGCATCGACTACGACGCCGGCGGCTCGACGGGACAACTGGAGCGGCGTGTCATCGTCGAGGAGGCCGGCGACCATGTGCTCACCGTGGAGTCCGACACCGACGCCGTGTTCGCCGTGGCGGTCGGAGGTGATCCGCACGACGGCGTGGCCCTGCTGCGATGGGCCGCGCTCGGCGCCGTGATGGCGGGCTTGTTCGTGGGTGGGCTCCTGCTGGTGCTGGGTTCCCGGCGTAGTGAGGTGAGCAGCGAACCCGACCGGCCGTGGCAACCGGACGCGGGATCCGATGCCGGCTGGCCGGTCGGCCCGCCCGGGTTTCCGCCACCACCGCCCACGACGGGCGCGAGTGCACCGGGTGGACCCCCACCGGTACCGCCACCGCCGCCGGAACGCCCCACGTCACCGCCGTCGGTGTGGGGGCCTCCACGGTCCGACCGGTCGTGACACGGGTGGGAGACGGCCGCGGCGGTCAGTAGCGGCGCATCACCGTGACCACCTTGCCGTAGATCTCCACCTCGTCGGCGGGGTACACCATCGTGTCGAGCGTGGTGTTGGCAGGGGTCAGTGTGACCTCGGCGCCGGAGCGGCCGTAGGTCTTGATGGTCGCCTCGCCGCCCGGGATTCCGGCGACGACGATGTCGCCGTTGTGCGGGTTCGCGATCTGCGTGGCGACGACGTAGTCGCCGTCGAGGATGCCGAGGTCGATCATCGAGTCGCCCCGGACCCGCAGCATGAACAACTCGCCGTCGCCGGCGAAGTCGACCGGCACCGGCAGCAGTTCCTCGATGTTCTGCTCGGCGAGCACGTCGGTGCCTGCGGCCACGTCGCCGACGAGCGGGACGTGCCGGACCGGACGGCGCTCCATCACCACACCCGAGTTGGTGTCGTAGCGCACTTCGATGGCCCGCGGCTTGGTGGGGTCACGGCGGAGATAGCCCAGACGCTGCAGCGTGTTGAGATGGCTGTGCACCGTGGACGGCGAGGTGAGGCCCACGGCGTCGCCGATCTCGCGGACCGACGGCGGGTAGCCCCGCTCGCGGATCTGCGACTCGATGTAGTCGAGGATGCTGCGCTGGCGGGAGCTGATGGTCGGGGCCATACGAACAGTGTACGGAGACGAGCGTCTCGCGTCAAACACCTGTACCCGGAACGAACGTTCGAAAAAGCTTCGGTCAGGTGTTGACGTCGGGTTTGCGGGCTGCTTCACTGTCGAACAGCCGTTCGTCGAACACGTGTTGGTGCCGGCGGTCCGTCCTCGAACGAACGGGCCGATCCGACATCGATCGACGACCACGGCGTGTCGCCAGAGGGAGCCATCATGACCGCCACCGTCCGCCACTCCACCGTCCAGCACTCCACCCGACGCCCTGCCACCCGACGCCACCGGGCAGCCTCCGCCCCCGAAGCCTGTGTGCGCCGACGCGCCGGGCAGCCCGCCGACCCGCGGGCCACCGGAGGGCAGCCCGCCGACCCGCAGCCCAACTATGCGTTGCGGCGACTGGGCGCGTCGTTGTGTGCCGTGGTGGTGCTCGTGCTGGCCGCGCACGTCGCGGTGGGCGCGGCCGGTGCGCTGGCCGGTCTCGACAGCCGTCCTGCCGCGGCGTCCGAGACCGCGCCGGCCGCCGGCGACGTCCTGGTGCGGACCGTCCACGTGGCCGAGCCGGGTGACACGCTCTGGTCGATCGCCGACCGGTATCGCGGCGACGTCGACCGCGGCCGGTTCGTCGACCGGCTGATCGACCTCAACGGCGGCACCTCCATCCAGATCGGCCAGGCCGTCCGACTCCCCTGAGCTGCCGGTTCCGCGCCGGCGGTTCCGACCGATCCGCGTCGCCGTGCCGGGGCGGTCCGCCGTGACACGGGCGGAGAAGGGTGCAGGGGTATCGTCGTGCACGATGTTCTGCCCGTCCTGCCGCGCCGCCGACACCAAGGTCCTCGACTCGCGCGTCGCCGAGGAGGGCTCGGCGATCAGGCGGCGCCGGCAGTGCCTCGCCTGCGCTCACCGTTTCACGACGTTCGAGCGGGTCGACCATGCCCCGCTCACCGTCGAGAAGTCCAACGGCGGCGCGGAACCGTTCGATCGTGTGAAGCTCGTCGGCGGTCTCGCCGCGGCCACCAAGGGTCGTCACGTCACCGACACCCAGCTGGAGCAGATCGCGCTCCGGGTGGAGGACTCGATGCGGTTGCTCGGTTCGACGGTGACGAGCGCCAACATCGGCGTCGCCGTCCTCGACCAGCTGCGATCGGTCGACGAAGTCGCCTACCTGCGCTTCGCCAGCGTCTACAAGAACTTCGACGCAGCGTCCGATTTCCACCGCGAACTCGAGTTGCTCGAGAAGTCAGCGACGCCGTAGCCACCGCGTGTAGAGGAACGACTCGTCGTCGACGGCGAGTTGGGCGAGATCGAAGCGGTGGAGGTGATCGGCGGCGCCGAAGGTGAGACGGCGACCGTCGCCACCCACCGTGGCCGGCGACGTGGTGACGTTCAGTTCGTCCAGGACATCGGCGTCGACCAGCGCCCCGTTCAGGCCGGCCCCGCCCTCGGCCTGCACGACGGCGCACGTGCCGAGGAGGTCGGGGAGACGTCGGATCGCCAGCGCCGGATCGACCCGGCTCCGCCCCGCGCGGATCACGTCGACCGGCCGTGCAGGCTCGAACGACGAGTCCTCGGGCACGATCAGGAAGCCGGCGCCGGACGTGAACAGCTCGCTGTCGAGGTCGACCCTGCCCGTGGACGTCACCACGCCGATCCGCTGGCCGTCCTTGCCGGGGCGGCCGTAGCCCTCCTGGCGGACCGTGCCGGCACCCACCACGATCACGTCGGCGACCGCACGGAGCCGGGCGAGCACGGCGCCGTCGGTGGCGCTCGACAGATCGCCGGAACGTCCGTCGACCACCGTCGAGCCGTCGATGGAGGCGATCATGCACAGCGACACCCACGGGCGGTCGCCATGACGTCCCAGCGGTGCGGCATAGGCCTCCTCCACGCTGATGGACTCGGCCGGGTCGGGCAGCAGACGGCGCATCCCGCCATCATGCCGTGCGGTGCCGGTCAGACCGTCCGGTTCTGCGAACATCGGCACATGACCGACACTCGCGATGCGCCTGCCGAGACCCCGGCCACGACGCGGACCGCTCTGCGGACCTGCCCATTGTGCGAGGCGGGTTGCGGGCTCGAGATCACGCTGCGCTCCGACGGTGCCGGCGGCGAGGAGGTGCAGCGCATCCGCGGTGACCGGCTCGACGTGTTCTCCAAGGGCTACATCTGCCCGAAGGGATCGACCCTGAAGCAGCTGCACGAGGACCCCGACCGTCTGCGGCGTCCGATGGTGAAGCGCGACGGTGTCCACGTGGAGGTCAGCTGGCCCGAGGCGTGGGAGGCCGTGGCCGAGGGCCTCGGCGGCGCCATCGATCGTCACGGCCGCGAAGCTCTGGCGGCCTACGTCGGCAACCCCACGGCGCACAGCCTGTCGGCGATGATGTTCTCCCGGGTGCTGCTCACCGGGCTCGGCACCCGCAACCGGTTCAGTGCGTCGACCGTCGACCAGATGCCCCGACACGTCGCATCGGGGCACGTGTTCGGCTCGCCGGTGGCGATCCCCGTCCCCGACCTCGACCGCACCGACCATCTCGTGATCCTCGGGGCCAATCCCTATGCATCGAACGGCAGCGTGTGCACCGCACCCGACTTCCCGGGCCGCATCGAGGCGATCCGCGAGCGGGGCGGCAAGGTGGTGGTCGTCGACCCGCGCTTCACCCGCACCGCCCGGGAGGCCGACCAGTGGGTGTCGATCCGCCCGGGCACCGACGCCCTGCTGCTGGCGGGGATCGCCAACACGCTGTTCGCCGAGGGGCTGGTCGACGTCGGTGGTCACGTCGCCGTTCACGTCGACGGCGTCGCCGCACTCGAGGCCGCGTTGGGTCCCTTCACGGCCGATGCCGTGGCCGACGCCACGGGAGTCGACGCCGAAACCGTCCGCACGATGGCCCGGGAGCTGGCGGCGGCGCCCACGGCGACCGTGTACGGCCGCATCGGCACCACCACCACCGAATTCGGTTCGACGGCGTCGTGGCTGATCGACGTGGTGAACGCGCTCACGGGAAATCTCGACCGGCCGGGCGGCGCCATGTTCGCCACGCCCGTCGCCGGTGGAGCCACCACGCGGGGCGCGCCCGGATCCGGACGCGGGTTCGCCACGGGCCGCGGCCACACGCGGGTGAGCGGCCACCCCGAGGTGATGGGGGAGTACCCGGTGGGGGCACTCGCCGAGGAGATCCTCACGCCGGGAGACGGACGGATCCGGGCGCTCGTCACCGTGGCCGGCAATCCGGTGCTGTCGACGCCGCACAGCGAGCAGCTCGCCGCGGCGCTCGACGACCTCGAGTTCATGGTCAGCGTCGACATGTACCTCAACGAGACCACGAAGCACGCCGACGTGGTGCTGCCGCCGCCCTCTCAGCTGCAGAAGGGTCACTACGACCTGTTGCTCCTCCAGTTCGCGGTGCGCAACGTGGCGAACTACTCCGAGCCGGTGCTACCGCTCGACGACGACCAGCCCGACGAGTGGGAGATCATCTCCAAGCTGACACTCGTCGCCCAGGGGCTCGGTGTGGACGCCGACCCGGCACTCGCCGACGACACGGCCATCGCGGCGATCGTCCGGAGTGCCGTGGGCGACCCGTACTCGCCGGTCGCCGGTCGCGACGCCGACGACCTGCTCGCCGAGCTGGCAGCCTCGGGCCGTCGCGGGCCCGAGCGGATGCTCGACTTCATGTTGCGCACCGGGCCGTTCGGGGACGGCTTCGGCAGCGACCCGCAGGGCACGTCGCTCGACGATCTGCTCGACCATCCGCACGGGCGCGACTTCGGCCCGCTCGTGCCGAGGATCCCCGAGGTGCTGCGTACCCCGAGCGGCAAGGTCGAACTCGCGCCGGAGGTCTTCGTCGCCGACCTCGGCCGGCTGGCGTCGTCGATCGCCGGCCTCGCGGATCGCGGCATGGTGCTGGTCGGCCGCCGGCACCTGCGGAGCAACAACTCGTGGATGCACAACGTGAAGGTGCTGGTGAAGGGCAGGCCCCGCTGCACGCTGCAGGTCCACCCGGACGACGCATCGACGCTCGGCCTCGCCGACGGTGCGCCGGCCACGATCACGTCGCGGGTGGGGTCGGTGACGGCGCCGGTGGAGGTCACCGCCGACATCCGGCCGGGCGTGGTGAGCCTGCCGCACGGATGGGGACACGGCCAGGAGGGCACCCGGCTGCGGGTGGCGGCCGAGCATGCGGGAGTGAACTCCAACGTGCTGTCCGACGATGCCGCGCTCGACCCGCTGTCGGGGACATCGGTGCTCAACGGGATCCCCGTCGAGGTGGCGCCTTCCCTCAACGCGTGAACAGTGTGCGCTCCACGGCCGCAAGGTGTTCACGCGTTCGGCGGGGGGTGACGGTCGCGCAGCACGCGCTCGGTGCGGCGTCCCGCGCACGCACGGCGCTCACTTGTGGACAACTCGCTCCGTTCACCCTGTGTCCACATGTGCGACACGAAATACACAAGCGAATTCACATGGTTGTCCTCTTTCTCCCCACAGGGGGACGTCCCTAGAGTGCGTGGCCGTGCCGACTGCGGTGTGACTCACGGACAAGAAGGCGGGCGCCGACACCATTTCCGAACCCGACGGACGATGTCGGGTGGCGCCGGCTTAGGGGAAGCCCCTCGACCTGTGAGAGCACACCGCAGTCGGCTGTACCGGCCGCCGTGGCCCCGTGCGGTGTCGATGACAGCGCTGTAGTTTGGAGACTCGGAGGTCCACCATGTCGCTCGCATCCGAACGTCTCGCCGCCGGTCGCATCGGCCTCGGTCGGCTGTTCACGTCGGCCGGTGTCGACCCGTACGACGAGGTCGAGTGGGAGCGCCGCGACGCTCGCATCACCAACCACCTCGACGGCTCGGTCGCATTCGAGCAGCTCGGCGTGGAGTTCCCGTCGAGCTGGTCGATGAACGCCACCAACATCGTCACGCAGAAGTACTTCCGGGGTGCGCTGGGCACGGTGAGCCGCGAACACTCCTTGAGGCAGGTGGCCGACCGGATCGTCGACACGATCACCGAGTGGGGCATCGCCGACGGCTACTTCGACGGGACCGACGACACCGAAGGCACCGATCCCGAGGCCGAGGCATTCCGGGCCGAGCTGAAGTACATCCTCGTCACCCAGCGCGCTGCGTTCAACAGCCCGGTCTGGTTCAACATCGGTGTGCCCGGGGTGCCGCAACAGGCCAGCGCCTGCTTCATCCTCTCCGTCGACGACGAGATGAACTCGATCCTCGAGTGGTACCGGCAGGAGGGCATCATCTTCAAGGGCGGATCGGGCGCCGGCGTCAACCTGTCGAACATCCGGTCCTCGTTCGAGCCGCTCGAAGGCGGCGGCACGGCGTCCGGTCCGGTGAGCTTCATGCGTGGCGCCGACGCGTCCGCGGGCACCATCAAGTCGGGCGGCAAGACCCGGCGCGCCGCCAAGATGGTGATCCTCGACGCCGACCACCCCGACATCGAGCAGTTCGTGTGGGCGAAGGCGATCGAGGAGCGCAAGGCGCGTGCCCTCGAGGCGGCCGGCTTCGACATGGGCCTCGACGGTGCCGACTCGTTCTCGGTGCAGTACCAGAACGCCAACAACTCGGTGCGGGTGACCGACGAGTTCATGCAGGCCGTGGTCGACGACGCCGACTGGCACCTCACGGCGGTCACCACCGGTGAACCCCTGCGAACCCTGCCCGCACGTGACCTGTGGCGGCAGATCGCCGAGTCGGCGTGGGAGTGCGCCGACCCGGGCCTGCAGTTCGACACCACGATCAACCGCTGGCACACGGCCGGATCCACCGGGCGGATCAACGGCAGCAACCCGTGCTTCACCGCCGACACGCTCGTGCACACCGACAAGGGGCTGGTGCGATTCGACCGCCTCGTCATCCGGATCAACACCGGCGAGGACTTCCGGGTCTGGACCCACGACATCACCCACCCCGACGCCCCGGCGTCGCTGATGCAGCTCACCTCGCCCGAGGCCGTGATGATCACCGGGAAGAACCCCGTGCAGCGTCTGCGCTTCAGCAACGGGATGGAACTGCGGTGCACACCGTCGCACCGCATCTTCACGCTCGACCGCGGGTACGTGGAGGCGCAGGACCTCGCCCCCGACGACCGCGTGTGCGCGCTCGACCTGCCCACTCCCGCAGTAGCTGCCGATTGGGCGTTGCCCGTGAGCGCCGACTGGGAGGCGTACCGGACCAAGGGCGACCACGGCCAGCCGCTGCGCCTGCCCGACGTGTGGAGCGACGAGTTCGCCCACTACCTCGGCTGGCTCGTCGGCGACGGGTCCACGTCGGGGGCGTCCACCGTCACCACCTACGGATCGGTCGACGACCGTTCCGAGGTGCTGCCGCTGCACCAGCGATTCCTCGAGCGTGTCAACGACGGCAGGCCGATCAAGGTGGCCGAACAGTCCAACGGCACCGCCCATCTGCGGCTCACCCGTCGTCCACTCAAGCGGTTCCTCGAGGGGCTCGGGGTGGCGTCGGCCACGGGCGAGCGCAAGACGGTGCCCTGGGCGGTCGAGCAGGCTCCACCCGAGGCGGTGGCCGCGTTCCTCCGTGGGCTGTTCGACGCCGACGGCGGCGTCGCCGGCAACTCGCAGACCGGCCCGTACGTGGCGCTGGCATCCATGTCGGTCGAGTTGCTGCGCGGTGTGCAACGGCTGCTGTCGACCTTCGGGATCACGTCCGAGATCAGCACGGTACGGCGCGCCGGCAAGGTGCCGGTGGTCGCCCCCGCCGGGGCAGGCATCGACTCGGTGCCGACCCCGTCGGCGACGGCACGCACGTTGTTCCAGCTGCGGATCCGGAGCCCGTGGATGGCCCGTTTCGCCGCCGACATCGGGTTCTCGCTGTCGCGCAAGACGGCGACGCTCGACGCGTGGATCGCCACCGATGCCGTCGACGCCGTCGACGACAGCGCCGGGATCGACACGTCGATCCGGCTCGTCGAACGTCTCGACGAGGGCATCGAGCTCACCTACAACCTGTCCGAGCCTCGCAACCACTCCTACGTCGCCAACGGCGTCGTGGTGCGCAACTGCAGCGAGTACTTCCATCTCGACGACTCGGCGTGCAACCTGGCGTCGATCAACCTCCTGCCGTTCCTGCAGGACGACGGCGGCTTCGACGTGGGCGCGTTCGTGCACACCGTCGAGACCGTGTTCACGGCGCAGGAGATCCTCGTCGGCCGTGCCGACTACCCCACGGACCAGATCGGTGCGACGACGCGGGCGTTCCGTCAGCTCGGGCTGGGGTACGCAAACCTGGGGGCGCTGCTGATGGCGCTCGGGCTGCCGTACGACTCCGACGACGGACGGTCGTGGGCGGCGGCGGTCACGTCGCTGATGGCGGGGTCGGCCTACGCCGCATCCGCGCGCACGTCGGCGCGTATGGGCCCCTTCGACGGCTACGACGACAACGCCGAGCACATGCTGCGCGTCCTGCGGATGCACCGCGACGCGAGCCGGGCGCTCACCGATGCGCCATCGGTTCCGGCCGACCTGGTGGAGGCCGGACAGCACGCATGGGACACCGCTGTCGCCGACGCCGAACGCGTCGGGGTCCGCAACAGCCAGGCCACGGTCCTCGCCCCGACCGGCACGATCGGGCTCGCCATGGACTGCGACACCACCGGCATCGAACCCGACCTGGCACTGGTGAAGACCAAGAAGCTGGTGGGCGGCGGCACCATGTCGATCGTCAACCGCACGATCCCACGCGCGTTGCGCCGGCTCGGATATCCACCCGAGCAGGTCGACGACATCGTCGCCCACATCGACGAGCACATGTCGGTGATCGGTGCACCACACCTGACATCCGAGCACGTGCCCGTCTTCGCCTGCTCGATGGGCGACAACACCATCCACTACGACGGCCACGTCCGCATGATGGGCGCCGTGCAGCCGTTCATCAGTGGTGGAATCTCCAAGACGTTGAACATGCCCGAGGACGCCACCGTGCAGGACGTCGAAGGCCTGCACATGCTGGCCTGGGAACTGGGCGTGAAGTCGGTGGCGATCTACCGTGACAACTGCAAGCTCGGCCAGCCGCTGTCGTCGTCGAAGGGAGCCGCCACGATCACGGGGGCGTCGCCCGGAGAGGCCGCCGCTGCGTCGGCGGTGGAGGCGGGTGTACAGCGGATCGTCGAACGGATCGTGCACCAGCCCGTCCGCCAGAAGCTGCCCCGCACGCGACACGGGCGCACGTTCGAGTTCCGGGTTGCCGACTGCAAGGGCTTCGCCACGATCGGCGAGTACGACGACGGACAACCGGGCGAGATCTTCCTCACCGTGTCCAAGCAGGGTTCCACGATGGCCGGCGTGATGGACGCGTTCGCCAAGGCGGTGAGCTACGGCCTGCAGTACGGCGTGCCGCTGCGGGCGTTCGTGGAGGCGTTCACCAACATGCGCTTCGAACCGGCCGGGATGACCGACGATCCCGATCTGCGGTTCGCGTCGTCGATCATGGACTACCTGTTCCGGCGCCTGGCGTTGGAGTACATGACCTACGCCGAGCGCGAAGAGCTGGGGATCTTCTCGGTCGACGAACGGCTCCAGCCCACCCTTCCCGGGGTGGAGGAGGCGGTCACCGAGACCAACCAGGGCTCGGAGATGACAGCGGACCCGAAGTCGGTCGATGCCACCGCCGGCGTGTCGGATGCTGCCACGTTGCCCGGACTCGAGGCGCCCGCCGGGGCGACCGGTCCGCCGCCCGTCTCAGTGCGCCCGTCGGATGCGCCGATGTGCATGCAGTGCGGCATCACGATGATGCGCGCCGGCAGCTGCTACGTGTGCTCCAGCTGTGGCACCACCAGCGGCTGCAGCTGATCTCGAGTGACACGTTGACGTCAGTGGAAGTGACACGCCGGGGCGGTGTGGTCGTTCGCTGCCGACTGCTCTGAACGTTTGATCCCTGACAAGATCCGCGGCGTGAATGGCACGGCCTCCACCTCCAAGACGTCGGCGTGAAACCAACGCTGACTTCACGCCCCGAAGCGCCGCCGAGCGCCGCAGTGGTCGTCGTCCATGGGCTCAACACGAAGCCAGAGATCATGGATGAACTGATCGGCTTCCTCCTGGAGAACGGTTTTGCATGCGTTCGCGTGTCGTTGAACGACGCCGACAGCGGTGCTCGCACACCTCCTTGTGAGCTCGCGTCTGCATGGGCGGATCGAGTTGAGCTGGGAATCGAGGAAGCCCAAAACGCATTTCCGAACATCCCCGTTGACGTGTTGGGATTCTCCACCGGCGCAATGGCATCGCTCGCGTTCATCAACAGCCGTCACTACTCATCCATCGACCGAATGTTTCTGCTGGCTCCTCCGGTCGCACTTCGATTCATCTCGAGAGTCGTGCGTCTACTCATCCCGCTGTGGAGATTGGGGCTTGGCCTCCCGAGCGCTGCCCCGCGTTCGGTGCGGCACCGATCATGGACCCCGTTCTCGGAATACGGGGCACTGATGTTGATGCACGACAATCTCAGGCACCGTCGAAACGAGAGTTCCTCGGTGCAATCGACACCCGGATTGCGGTCGATTCGCGAGACGAGTTGGTGGATCTGCACGGGGTCTCTGAATGGGTCGACGACAACGACCTGAACGGTTGGACAGTGCAGCCGATCAGGAACCGGGATGCCCGGGGACGGGTGTACCGGCACCTTGTGATGACGCGGGCGGCACTCGGCCCTGCCGGATGGCAGTCGCTGACCGGCGATCTACTGGAGCACCTTCGGCGATGAGCCTCGTGCGCTTCGCCGGGACACGACATCCACCTACGCCGCAATCATTGCGAGGTCAAGCGGTCGAGTGAGACCAAGAGGTCGCGCGAGGAGGAGGTGACCATCCACCGGTCGGAGGGTTGGCTCGGCGCCCGGCGCCCCGCGGTGGATCAGAGTGCGAAAGTGCCGCTGAAGCTGGATGTCACTCGGACACGAACCCGGATGTCACTCGACAGCTGATCTCGAGTCTCCCCGAGAGTGAGGCGTCCGTCGGCGGCGCCCTGCGGCGACGCCTCCCTGGTCATGAATCACAGCGAGGCGAACTCCCGACGTGGTATCAATGCCGGTGAGAGGGGGCGGTCGTGAAGAACGGCGTGTGGGCCATGAACTATCCGGTTGTGCGGACCATGTCCGAGGTCGTCGAGTTCGCCGTCGTTGCAGAACAAGCCGGCTGGGACGGCGTGTTCGTCAGCGACTCGATCACCGACGGTGCGACCGACCCGTGGGTGACGCTCGGAGCGATCGCCGCGTGTACGGAGCGAATCACCCTCGGTACGTGGATCTCGGCTCCTGCGACGTACCAGCCGTGGCGGTTGGCTCTCGCTGCGGCGTCGCTCGATCAGGTGTCAGACGGCCGGTTGATGCTCGGCGTCGGGCTCGGCGTCGGAGCCGAATTCGGTCGCTTCGGGGACGATTCGTCACCTCGCGACCGGGCACGCCGATACGACGAAGCCCTCGAGGTGATGGAGCTGCTCTGGTCGGGTGAGCCGGTGTCCTTCCAGGGTGAGTTCTTCCGGCTGGACGACGTCACACTGCCGGTCGTGCCTCGACAGGCGCCCCGGATCCCGACCGTGATCGCAGGCTGGTGGCCCAACGAGCGACCATTCCGCCGAGCAGGTCGCTGGGACGGGACGATGCCCTACTGGCCCGCTCTGCTCGGCGGAACAGTCGGTCCCGAGGGCCAGACGTCGAGCGGCACGGTCGATGGCGAGTTACGCGACCTGATGGCGCTGTATCGGGGCGTGACGGGCGAACTGGGGGAGGTCGTGCTGCCGCGCCAGACGCGCGATGACGCCGACTATCGTTCTCTCGCAGAGGAGCTCGGCGCCACATGGCTGCTGACCTCCTACCGGATGGACCTCGCCGAACTGCGCCAGGGGCCACCGATCTGATCGGACCGCACGCCGCACAGGCCGGCCCTGATCAGACATTGCGTCGTCGTGCTGTCCGACAGCGCTCTGCGTCGAGCCACCGCTACGGCGGTGTCCGAAGTCGGTGCGGTCACGCCGCTCGACGGGAGCGGCGGTCGAGGTAGTCGAGCACGACCTCGGCGAACACCGACGGGGCGAACGTGTGGGCGAGATGGTCCTGGTCGGGTAGGACCTCGATCTCCGTGTCGATCGCCAGGGCGGCTGCCTGTTCGTTCGTCGGGTAGATCGACGAGCCGGTGCGGGCGCCCCGGATCGTCAACACCGGCACGTCGGTGAGCGGCAGATTCCCCCAGTCGCATGCTCGGATGGCCTCGAGTTCCCGTGGCACCGTCCGGACCCCCTCGCGAAGATGCTCGCGAACGGGTGGTACCTGCATCGCCACGTGGAGTTCGTCGTCGCTCACTCCGGCGAGTTCCCGCGTCACGGTGGTGATCGCATCGTCGAGACGGTGCTCGGCGATGGTGCGATGGATCGATGCGACGTGGTCGCGGGTGACCGCCTTGCCGTTCAACGGCGGCTCGTAGAGGATGAGGGACCGCATCTCGACGCCGGAGAGTGCAGCCTGCAGCGCGACGACGCCGCCGAAGGAGTGGCCGAGGACGTGCGGCGTCGACCCGGTCTCCGCGATCACCGCCCGCAGGTCGTCGACCTCGCGCTCGAAGGCGTAGTCCTGGGCGTCGCCGCTGCCGCCTCGCCCTCGTCGGTCGTAGACCCACACCGCGTACTGCTCGGCCAGTTCCAGTTCGATCAGCGAGAAGGCGCCGATGCCGTCGAGGATCCCGTGGACGAGCACGAGCGGCGTGCCGCTCCCCGACGTCCGGACGGACAACGACGTCCCGTCGGCGGACGTCACCCTCCGGTCACCGCCCTGGTTGCCGAGCGCGAGCGACCGGATCAGTCGGCGTCTGTTCGGCGCCTCGCGCAAGAGACCCAGCAGGAAGCCCGGTACCCCCATACGGCGAGCATCCCACCCCACCGGGCATTCCAATCCTCGCAGGAACCCGTGGGTCGGAGCCTCCCGGCAGTGGCTCCCGCCATCTGCCGGAGAACGTGATCCTGCGGGAATACGGTCGCCGTCGCCCGGGTTGGGAATCGCAAGGTGGGTGACCCACATCACCCGCCTTCATCTCCCTCATCCCCCCCAACGACCATCATCGAGCGGTTGCGGACGCGCGCCGCCGAACGGAGACTCCTCATGCTCGCGCCGTCCTCCACGCCGCAACGCCGCTCGATCATCACCTCGATCGCCGCGTTCGCCACCCGCCGGTGGAAGGTCACGGTCGCGCTGCTCGGGGTGGTGCTGATCGCCGGGATGTCGGCGTTCGGGTTCGGGCTCGACCGTGAGGGGTTTCCGCCCATCAACACCCCGGTGTCGGTGGTGTCCGGGACCTGGTTCGTCGACGACGCCGAACGGGTCGACGCCGAACTCGTGCAGCCGCTCGCCGAGCAGTTCGCCACGGTCGACGGGGTGGAGTCGACGGAGACGCAGGCCCGGCCGAGTTCGTTCGTGGTGGTGGTGGAGTTCGAGTCCGACATCGACTCCGAGGAGGGGACCGCCGCGCTCGTGGCGCTCGGGCTCACCGGGCCCGACGGCGCAGAGATCACCTACAACCCGGTCAACGCGGCGAAGCTGGTCGGACAGTACGACGTGCTCGTCTCGATCGTGGGACCGCCCGGCGCACTCCCGCAGGACCTCCAGGTCCAGGCGGTGGCGCTGGCCGACCGTCTGGCGGAAGACGAGTCGATCGAGACCGCCGACGTCCGTGACCTCGTCACCACGTCGATCGACCCGGCGACCGGAGCCGAGGAGGAGCGGCTCACCCGCTTCACCCGTGTGGCTCTGTCGAGCGAGGGGTACCAGGACGCCATCGCGATCGGCCTCGTCCGGTCCGCCGACTCCGATCTCGACGTCCTGGCGTTCGACGATCGTCTGCAGGGCCTGCTCACCGGCGACGACGTGCCGCTCGACGCCGGCTACGAAGCCTTCGTCACGGCGGATTTCGCCACCGGCGTCCGCACGCAGCTCGACTCGCTCACCACCAGCCTCCTCACCGGCCTCGCCGCCGTCGCCGTCGTCAGCTTCGTGCTGATCGGTTGGCGTGTCGCGTTGATGACCGCCGGGTTCATGGCTCTCGTGATGATCGGCGCACTCGCCGGTCTGTGGGGTGTCGGGTACTCGCTGAACACGATCACGTTGTTCGGGCTCATCCTCACACTCGGCCTGATCGTCGACGACGCCATCGTGATCTCCGAGTCGATCGACGCCAACAAGGAGGAGTCCGACGAACCGGTCGGTGTCGTCCGCGCCGCGATCGACCGCGTGGGTTCGGCATCGTTCGCAGGAACCCTGACGACGGTGGTGGTCTTCTCCCCGATGCTGTTCGTGGGCGGCATCCTCGGCGAGTTCATCCGGCCGATCCCCACCACGGTGATCATCACGCTGCTGCTGTCGTTCCTGTTCTCGATCGTGTTCATCCCGGCGATCGCCCGGGTGTTCCTCGTGAACCACCGGCCGGTCCGCAATCCCGTGGCGAAGCTCGAACGGCGACTCGCTCGACGTGCCGGCCGGTTGGCCGCGTACCCGTCGGGCAACGGCGCCAAGGGATGGATCACCGGCTCGGCGATGGCCGTCGGTGCGGTCGCCGTGGTGATCGCCGCCGGTGGGATCGCCGGAGGTCTGGGCTTCTCGATCTTCCCGGCGGGCAAGGACGCCGTCGGGTTGGCCGTGAGCGCCGAGTTCCCGCCGGGGACGACGATCGACGAGGCGCAGGACATCGCCGACGAGATCGACGCGGCGGTCGTGTCGGTGCTGGGCGGTGACCTCGAGCGGTCGCAGTACCTGCGGGGCAACGAGCGGCTCACCGAAACGGTCGTCGACCTCACCCCGATCGGCGGCCGCCCGACGGCACCCGAGTTCGTGGAACGGATCGAGGCGGAGGTGGTGGACATCGGCGGGGCACGGATCACGGTTGCACAGCTCGAGAACGGGCCCCCGGTGGTCGAGTTCCCGTTCGCCGCGCAGGTCTCCGTGGACGACACCACCGCCGACGCCGGTCAGGCCCTGGCCGAGGAGATCCGCGACGACCTCATCGGTCTCCAGCTGGATGTCGGCGGAGGCACGGTCACCGTGACCGATGCGATCGTGTCGACCGACGGTGAGATCGCCCGTGTCGACGGAGACCGGTACATCGAGGTGCGGGCGCAGTTCGACAACGACGAGGTCACCAGCAACCTCAACGCCACCGAGAACCACCTGGTGGCTGCCTTCCCGGCCACCGAACTCGAGGCGCGCGGCCTGCCGGCCGATGCACTCGGCTTCGACTTCGGCTTGGAGTCCGACAATCAGGACGACTTCGCTGCGCTCGGCGTGGCCGGCCTGGTGGCGCTGGTGCTGATGCTGGTGGTGATCACCGTGCAGTTCCGGTCACTGGCGCAGTCGCTGCTGATCTTCCTGGCGATCCCCTTCAGCTTCTTCGGTGTGTTCACTCTGCTGTCGATCACCGACAACCCGCTGAGCTTCCTGGTCACGGTGGGATTCATCGCCCTGATCGGCGTGGCCGTGAACAACACGATCCTGCTGGTCGACGCGGCCAACCGCGCCCGAGCAGGCGGGGCCACCGCGGGTGAGGCGATCGGGGAGGCCGTCACGCGACGCTTCCGTCCGCTCGTGGCCACCACGCTCACGACCGTGGTGGGTCTGCTGCCGCTGTCACTCAGCGACCCGTTCTGGGAGTCGCTGGGCTTCACGTTGATCGGCGGTCTCGTGAGTTCCACCGTGCTGGTGCTCCTGGCGTTCCCGGCCTTCTATCTCGGCCTCGAGGCGGTGCGGACCCCGGTTCGCAACGCCGTGCGTCGCCGGCGCGGCCGCCCCGAACTCACCTGACGCCATAGGCTGTGAGGGATGGGAGCGACCGACGGCGGCGAGACGATCGACCTCGACGAGCTCACCGCCGAGGCGCTGGCTGCCGACCCGGATGCCCCGGTCGACGACGATGCCGAGCCGTTCACCGACGGATCGCCGGGCGCCGGTCTCCTGCCCGAGTGGTACATGCCGGCGCCCGCGTCCACTCGCCGTACGCGACCGCGGGTGCTGATGGTCGGTGCGCTCATCGCCGCGCTGATCGTGGTGAACGGTGCCGGCCTCTGCGTCACCTACGGGTTTCCCGAGATCGCCTGGTAGTGGACCGGTCCACGGGGGCGCAGGCACCCGGTCGACGAGGGTGGGGTCTCGGATCGAACATGTGTGCGCCACGTCGTCCCGGTCGGTAGGGTCGAGCGGATGGCGATCTCGTGCGCGTACTGCGGAGGCGAACACGCCAGCCCCGCCGAGGTGCGCGGCTGTTGGGAGTCGGGTGGCCGCCGGGACGTGCCCGTGTCCGACGGTGCCGAGCCCGATTCGCCGATCTCGGAGATGCCGCTCTTCGACGAGCCGGTGCCGGAGAGCGCGAGCCTCGAGCAGGCACCCGACAGCGACCGCCCCGAACCGACGCAACGGGCCGGGTCGACACCGGCCGCCCGCCGACCATCGGCGCCTCGCCGGGCACCGGTGGCGACGCCGGTGCCTCGCGGCGCCGCAGTGGCCGGCCCCGGCCCCGACGAGCTCGCTCGCAATCTGGTGGTCGAAGCGGGTGCCACCGTGCCGCCTGCGTGGGCGAGCGCCGATCGGCTGCTGATCGACGACGCCGCCCGCCGGGAGCCGACCGCAGCGCTGGAACAGCTCCGTGCGGCGGCGCACGACCGCCGGCGACTGGTGATCGAACTGGCCGTCGACCTCGAGCGGCAGCCGATGTTGATGACCGAGGCGGAACCGCACCAGCTGGGTGCCGAGTTCGCCTTCCACGGGGAGGAGCTGCACCACCTCGTCTGGTCGAACAGCGTGGACGGGCGCGATCCGGCCCGACCCGTCTGGTCGGCGCTCGACCTCGCGATCGCCCGTGGCGCCACGGCGGTCGACGACCCGTCCGCAGGCGACGTCGTCACTCCCGACGGTGTCACCGTGTGGCTCGACGCCGGACCGGTTCGCCACCACGACCCCAT
>Ga0102940_1001039_pt1 | contig 18465 bp, 17 predicted proteins | sample SalPonR2_C_D1_MG_FD_78215 | JGI IMG/M metagenome (GOLD analysis project Ga0102940, IMG submission 78215) | Salt pond soil microbial communities from South San Francisco under conditions of wetland restoration - Salt Pond MetaG R2_C_D1_MG | ecosystem: Environmental > Aquatic > Marine > Intertidal... | reverse complement strand
TTTATCCCCATACCGACCGGTCGCGGTTTCCGTCGGTGCAGGTCTGACATATCCCCTCCGGAGGCATTCTACTATTGACCCGCCCCCTGTGGTGTCCTGCTGCCGGACTGAGAACACGGTTCTGACAGTCCGGCAGCAGGACACCACAGGGGGCTCGACGCTGAGTGGTCACCCACCGGGAGCCGCCTTGAGATGGGTATAACCTGGCTGCTGCTTATGGCGTATGATTACATTTTATTTTCGATGAGAGAAGAAATATGCCGGATGAATTGATCTGCCCTTGAAATCAGTGGCAGAACCTGTGGCTCCTGGAAGGTGACATAATCGATGTAATCGCTTTCCTGACGTCTTTCAAAAAGATCATTATATGTTCGGGCCAATTCTTTTGGAATGTGTTTTGACTTGACGTAACGCATGTTAAAAAGGCTGCGCACACCGGTGTGCTTTGAAGATGACAGTCCATCATGAATCAGTAACGCAGAGACCATATAAAAGCAGGCATAATAGAGACGATTGATACACGCATTCCATCTTTTGGCATCAGCAAGGATACGGGCGTCATCCATGGATTCCGTTGACCGGGCCATCCGGTGCAATACGAGACTGTCAGGTTTTTTTGTCACAGATTGACACCTTCTTCCAGAACTCTTTGATGAAACGGAATGGTCTGATAAAGGTCACTGTTCCATTCTTGTTGATTTCTTACAATCGATGATATGACTTCGCCGGTTTCCCATTCAATTTCATAAAGTCTGTGCCGTATTCTGTCCGTACGAATATCATCAACGGTTCCTTCAACAAGAATAAGAAGGTCCCAATCAGATTCAGTGCAGGCATCTCCCCGAGAGCGTGATCCATAGAGGATGATATCTGCACCAGGCTCCACATCATGAATGGTTTGTTTGATTTTTTTTATCAGGATATTTTTTCTCATAAGGGGTCACCTTTAAAAACGTTCCCTTGATTCCAATTTTTTATATGAAAGCCATCAGCTAACAGCTAAGCGCTTTCATCTTTTGTTGTGCCCGCAAGGGAATGGGGGGTTATTGAAAGTATGAAACAATATCATGTTACCCTATTCTGCGGGTCGGGTCAAACGGATAGAACAATTTGACAGCAGTTCCAAAAAACCAAAATGGTTGGCATGTAGGGGTGTTGATAAAATATGTATACCTGTATATACAACTTGTCTGGATTGTGATACAGTTTTTTTGAATTTTTATAATCACCGCAAAACTGTGAACAAACGAGAAAGGAAGGCTGTATCATGAAAAAAATTGTGGAATGTGTGCCCAATTTTTCCGAAGGCCGTAACAAAGAAACCATTGACGCTATCGCCGATGCCATCCGCAGCACAGCCGGGTGCACCCTGCTGGATGTGGACCCGGGTCGGTCCACCAACCGTACGGTGTATACCTTTGTGGGGGCGCCGGATGCAGTAGTGGAAGGCGCCCTGGCCGGTGCACGGGTGGCCCGGGAAAAGATCGACATGACCACTCACACCGGCGAACATCACCGCATGGGGGCATTGGATGTGTGTCCTTTTATCCCGGTGGCCAACGTGACCATGGAGGAGTGCGTGGAACTGTCCAGGGAATTCGGACAAAGGGCCGCAGATGAACTGGGGATTCCCGTGTACCTGTATGAGGCATCCGCCACCAAAGATTACCGCAGAAAACTCCCCCAGATCAGAGAAGGCCAGTATGAGGCCGTCAAGGACCGGATTGTGAAGCCGGAGTGGAAACCCGACTTCGGTCCGGCGAAATTCATTCCCGAATGGGGGGCCACGGTAACCGGTGCCCGGTTTTTTCTCATCGCCTATAACGTCAACCTGCTGTCCACCCCCAACCAGGCCCACCGCATTGCATTGAACCTGCGGGAAGCAGGCAGAGGACCGGATGAACCCGGCCGGCTCAAAGAGGTAAAGGGTATGGGCTGGTATGTGGACGACTACAACCTGGCCCAGGTCACGGTGAACCTGAACAATTACCGAATCACCCCGCCCCATGTCCTGTATGAAGCGGTAAAAAAAGAGGCAGCCCTGCTCAATGTGGCGGTGATCGGGTCGGAAATTGTGGGGGTGGTGCCCCTGGAAGCCATTCTTGCGGCATCGGATTATTATATTGAAAAGGAAAACCTGTTTGTCCTGGATGAGGACCAGAAAGTGCGCCTGGCTGTGGAGCGGCTGGGGCTCAATTCTGTAGCCCCGTTTCACCCCAATGAAAAGATCATCGAATATATCATTGCCGAAAATCCGGATGAACCTTTGGCAGATATGACCACCCGGCAGTTTATCCAGGAGGTGGCATCCCGCAGTTCCGCTCCGGGCGGGGGTTCTGTTTCTGCGGCCATCGCCGCCATGGGGGCGGGCCTGGGGTCCATGGTGGCCAAGCTGACCATGGGGGTGCGAAAATTCGAAGATGTGGATGCCAGAATGCGCCAGCTGATTCCCCCGCTGCACCAGGCGGCCCATGACCTTATCCCCATGATTGACGCGGACACCAACGCATTTAATGATTATATCACGGCCCTGGGTCTGCCAAAGGATACCGAGGCGGACAGGGTATACCGTGCAGAACAGCTGCAGCTGGGGTTGAAAAAAGCCATTGAAACCCCGCTGTCGGTGATGAAAACCGCGGATGCGGCCTGGGATGCGCTGGCACAGGTGGCAGAATACGGCAACATCGCTTCCAGGTCCGATGTGGAAGTGGGGGCCCGTGCCCTGGAAATGGGCATCTGGGGGGCATACAAAAATGTGGTCATCAACATGGCGGATATCACAGATGAAACGTATAAAACAGATACCATGGCCCTGGCAGAATCCTTGAAAGACCGGGCCGAAGCAATGAGCAGGCAGGTGCTGGAAATTCTGGATTCCCGTGCCTGATACTGGACGCGGGTTTTCATTGGGCCGTCCTGATTGCGTGATTGATTTTGAATCAATGCGTGTTTGATATTGACAGGGTCGTGTATTTATAATACAGCTATATCGAAGCTATAGAGGTAAGACAATATCAATTTTCAGGAGGGTTACATGAGAGAAGTAGTGATCGCAAGTGCATGCAGAACGGCAATCGGCGGATTTGGAGGGGCTCTGGCCCCGTTGAGCGATATAGATTTCGGCCCCATTCCCATCAAAGAAGTGATTGAACGGGCCGGGCTCACCGGGGATCAGATCGATGAGGTGATTTACGCATCCGGTTACCGCACCGGGGATCTGCCCATCAACTCGGCCCGGGTGGTGGCGGTGAAGGCCGGCATTCCCCAGGAAAAACCCCAGTTCACCATTTCCAAAGCCTGTGCCGGCAGTATCAAGGCTGTCACCCTGGCTGCCCAAGTCATTAAATCCGGTGATGTGGACACAGTGGTGGCCGGCGGCATGGAAAGCATGAGCAATGCCACGTTCATGCTCAAAAAAGCCCGGTGGGGATACCGCCTGGGCCATGGCCAGCTCCAGGACCAGCTGATCCTGTTTGATCCGTTGAGCGGCAACACCATGGGAGAAACCGCGGAAAATGTGGCGGAAAAATACAATGTCTCCAGGGAAGACCAGGATGCCTTCGGCCTGAGAAGCCAGCAGCTGGCGGAAACAGCCATCAAGGCCGGCAAATTCAAAGAACAGATCGTGCCGGTGGAAATTCCCCAGCGCAAAGGAGATCCCAAGATATTTGATACAGATGAGCATCCCCGGTTCGGCACCACCATCGCGGCACTCCAGAAGCTCAAGCCTGCCTTCAGAAAAGGGGGCACCGTCACGGCAGGCAGTTCCAGCGGCATGAACGACGGGGCCTCCGCCATGGTGGTCATGGCAAAAGACAAGGCAGATCAACTGGGCATCACACCCATGGCCTCCATTGTGTCCTATGCATCGGTGGGGGTGGATCCGGCCTATATGGGTATCGGCCCCATCCCGGCCACCCGTATGGCCCTGGAAAAGGCGGGCCTTACCATGAACGACATTGACCTGATCGAACTCAACGAGGCCTTTGCCTCCCAGTCACTGGCCTGCATCCGGGAGCTGGATATGGACATAAACAAGGTGAACATCAACGGCGGCGCCATCGCCCTGGGGCATCCCGTGTCTGCCAGCGGCGGTGCGATTCTGACCAAACTGCTGTATGGGATGGCTGAAAAAGATGCCAGGTACGGCCTGGCCACTCTGTGCATCGGTGGGGGCCAGGGCATGGCCCTGATCGTGGAACGTAAATAGAACAACAGCTATATCAAGATAAAAGAGGTACGCCTTGACATGGGGCATACCTCTTTTATATTTAAGCGATTGACAGAGAGCGGTCAACGTGACCGGGCAGTATGATATTTTCGCCGAGGTGATTGTTACCCGGGAGATTGAATGGATGTTTACCTTGGAGGGTTGCCTGATAATGGTCCTGCCCAGTCGGTCTCAAAAAAGCATGTAAGAATCCGGTGAATTGACCGGTTCTTTCATATAACGCCCAGAAGCAAAGCAAAGAGATCTCTTGTGAAAATAAAAAAAATCACTGTGTGGAAAGAAAACCTGGATCTGACACGGCCCTATACCATCGCCTATGAAACCATCGATTGTGTGGAAAATCTGTTTGTTTGCCTTGCTGCAGACAATGGACTCACCGGCATAGGGGCAGGATCCCCTGCAGCAGATGTCACCGGGGAGACCATAAAGGCAGGTGAGTCTGCGCTGACAGAAAATCTGGAATCCATTTTTTTGAACCGGGATGTCCGGTTTTGCCGATCTATGCTCCGGGAACTGCGCACACTTCTCTGTGACACGCCTGCGGCCATGGCTGCTGCAGATATTGCCCTTCATGACCTGGTTGCCAAAGGGATGGACATGCCTCTGGTGGATATCCTCGGCCGGGCACACACCCGTCTGCCCACCTCCATCACCATCGGTATCAAGCCGGTGCAAGAAACCCTGGAAGAAGCCCGGGAATATCTGGCAAACGGGTTTTCTATTTTAAAAATCAAGACCGGAATATCGGTGGATGAAGACATAGAAAGGGTTCGTTGCCTGCATGAAACCTTCCCATCCAATATCCGCATTCGGGTGGATGCCAACCAGGGATATGACCAGGACGCGTTCAACCGGTTTTATAACAATACCCGGGGCATGGTGGAATTCATTGAGCAGCCGATCAAAGCCGGGGATATCGAAACAATGCGGCAGATGCCTGAATCTGTTCGAAACATATCGGCGGCGGATGAGACCCTGCTGTCCCCTGAATCCTGTCTGGATCTTTTCCATCCCCCCAGGCCGTTTGGCATCTTTAACATCAAACTGATGAAATGCGGTGGTGTGGCACCCGGGCTGGAAATTGCCCGCATGGCACATCATGCGGGCATTGATTTGATGTGGGGGTGCATGGATGAAAGTATTGTCAGCATCTCCGGGGCACTCCATGCCGCCCTGGGCGCGCCTGCCACAAAATATCTCGACCTGGACGGCAGCCTGGACCTGGCCCGGGATATTGTGACCGGCGGGTTCATCCTGGAAAACGGATGGCTCAGAACCATTGACAAACCTGGATTGGGAGTGGCATACACCTGATGGAAACCCATAAACATATAAAAGACAGCACTTCTGCAACAGGTATGTCCCGAAAAAAAATTCTGACAACCGGGACGGCGGTCATTCTGACAAACGGCCTGCTGGACACTGCCGATGCCAAGACCGCCCATGGCCTGATCCGCGGCACCGACCGTTTCGATATCCAGGGGGTGATCGATCAGAACCATGCCGGCAGGGATGCCGGTGATATTTTGGACGGTATCTGCCGGAACATTCCTGTGTTTTCCGATATGAACAGTTGTCTGGCTGCCGGTGACAGAAAACCCGATTTTGCCATTATCGGGGTCGCCCTGAGCGGCGGCCGGCTGGACAGCCAGTGGCAGGAGCTGATCCACAGCATTATCAGCCGGGGCATCTCCATCGTCAACGGCATGCATATGCTCCTGGGAGAGATACCGTCCTTTCAACAAGCCGCGGAAAAACACCATGTCCAGATCATCGATATTCGAAAGCACAAACCCTATGATCAGCTGCATTTCTGGACAGGCCGCATATTTGACATGAAGGTTCCCCGGCTGGCAGTGCTGGGAACCGATTGCGCCCTGGGAAAACGCACCACTTCCCGCATGATTGTGGATACCTGCCGTCAGGCAGGCATTACCGCCGAAATGGTCTATACCGGCCAGACCGGATGGCTACAGGGAAATGCCTACGGGTTCATCCTGGATACCACCATCAATGATTTTGTCAGCGGCGAGGTGGAAGCTGCCATCGTCAGATGTGAAAAAGAAGCTTGTCCGGATCTCATGGTGGTGGAAGGGCAGTCCGGCATGAGAAATCCTTCGGGTCCCTGCGGGGCCGAGATCATTGTATCGGGAAATATCAAGGGGGTGGTGCTGCAGCACACCCCTTTCAGAAAATGTTTTGACGGTATGGAATCACTCGGTTGCAAGCTGCCGGACATCGATAGTGAAATCACACTCATTGAAATGTACGGCACCCGGGTGATCGCCGTCACCCTCAACGGTACTGGCGGTACTAGAGAAGACCTGGCAGCCTTCAGCAGGGTCCTTGAAAAAAAAACCGGCATCCCGGTTGTCTCCCCACTGGAAGAGCCCATGGAAAAACTGCTGCCCGTTATCCGTCAGTTTGTTCTTCACCATGACCAGATGCCGGATACCACGGTTCGAAAACGCCGCGGTTGATTGTGTATGGACTGGGCTGATGCCGAATGTCAGGAATGATAGACCTTTTCTTTATCCGGAAACCAGCAGGATCTGCATGTCCATCACATTGGTGCGGGTGGGGCCTGTAACCAAAAGATCTTCCAGTGCCAGGAAAAAATTATAGGAGTCGTTGTCTGCCAGAAGGGCGCCTGTTGACAGGCCCAGGGCCTGTGCCCGGGAAAAGGTGGTGGTGTCGGCAAAGGCCCCGGCCGCATCTGTGGGGCCGTCTGTGCCATCCGTGCCGGCAGACAGGAGAACAATCCCGTTTGTGCCGGCCAGGTTCATGGCGCCTGCAAGGGCCAGTTCGGTATTTCTCCCGCCCTTTCCCTTTCCTTTGATGGTGACGGTGGTTTCTCCGCCGGACAGCAGACATGCCGGCGGCGCCACCGGCCTGCCGGATGTCCTGATTTCCCTGGCGATGGCGCACAGAAACCCGGCAGCTTCCCTTGCCTCTCCCTGGATCATGGAAGATAGCACCAGCGGGGTGAATCCCCGGCGGCCCGCCTCTTTTTCAGCAGCGGTCAATGCATCGGAAAGGCTGCCCACCACATGGTTGGATACCTTTGAAAACAGGGGGTCCCCGGGTTTGGGGGTGTCGGAAATGCTGCCTTTGATTCCTGCCTGAATGCGCTGTCTCACCGTTTCAGGCACAGTATCCCAGATTCGGTGCTGTTCAAGAATGGCCCGGCAGTCACTGAAATATCCGGTATCCGGTGCAGTCATGCCGGAGCCGATGATATCGAGGTCATCCCCGACAACATCGGATAATATCAAAGACACCACTTGGGCTTTGTTGGCAGCCGCGCACAGCCGACCTCCCTTGATCCGGGACAGGTGTTTGCGGATGGTGTTGATTTCGTGGATGGTGGCACCGCACCCCAGCAGAATCCGGGTGGTATCCTGTTTATCCGCAAGGGTGATGCCGGATGCCGGCGCCGGGGTCAGGGCCGATGCACCGCCGGAAATCAGACAGAGAATCAGATCCTCCGGCCCGGCCTGTGAAACCATTTCCAGCAGGGCATATGCCCCGTCCAGACCACTTGTATCCGGCACCGGGTGGCCGGCTTCCATCACCCGGCAGTGTGCCAGGGGCATCCCGTGCCCGTATTTGGTAATTACCACCCCGTCTCGGATGCGCGGTCCCAGCAGTTGTTCCACCTGATCGGCCATGGCTGCCGATGCCTTGCCGGCACCGGCCACATAGATATGCCGGATCCGCTCCAGGTCCAGGTCAGTCTCTCCCGCATGCAGCCGGCTGCCGGAGATGTGCAGGTGCCTTGCCACACAGGTTTCCGGTGCCACCGCCTCTAGACCAGCGTCAAATATGGCCCGGGCGGTCTGTTTGTGGAATTTTCCCGGTTGTGTTTGATGTTTCATATTCATATGCCACCAGGGGGTTTCAGCTGTCAGTTTAAAGGATATCGGCCGGATTTTTCAAGGTTCATGACGTTGATATCACATTTTTGGCGTCGGCCGTCAACCTCGGTTTTTTTTAGGTGTGTCAACTGCTGCCGTCCACCTCATTTTTTTTGTTTTGCCGGTTGACAGACAATGGGTTGGCATCTAAAATATACCGGAAGTTGGCCAATTGTAAAAAAAGAGGTACAAGATGCAAAGTGCAACCCTGCATATCAAGGTAAAACCGGAAGTCGCCAAAGGGCTCAAGAATCTGTCCCGAAAGAGAGAGACGTCAGTCGGCGAACTTGTGAGACAGGCTGTTTTATCATGTTATCAGCTTGATCTTCTTGACCTGAACCAATCCCAGAAGCAAGCGGTTTCAGCATTTCAAGGCGGATATATCAGCATTGGAAAGCTGGCTGAGGAAATGGGAATGAACATTCTGGATATCCGTGCCTGGCTTGATGAGCACGATCTTTCGCAAAACAGTTCATTTCAGGAAAGTGATATGGAAAATGCCTGAGGAAGGCTGGTACTTTGACACTGTTTCCCTGTGCAATTTTCTGTTGGCTGATGCTCAAAGTGTGCTTGAATACAGATACAGGAGACAGGCATATATTACCGGGGAAGTCTATGATGAAATCTGTGCCGGATTTGTAAAATTCCCGGTACTGAAAAAGATTGAAACGTTACTGAAGCGGAAAATATTTTCCCTGGTTTCTTTATCTGCCGACGACAGACGGTTGTACACAAATTTAATAGCATGCCTGGGGCGGGGTGAAGCATCTTGCATTGCGGCGGCAAATCAGACAGGGGCGGCGAAAAGCCGGAAAATTGTGGTAACAGATGACCGTGCCGCAAGAAAACAATGCCAGCAGCTGCACATTTCGTTTACCGGTACTATAGGCATTTTGAAAGCCAGTGTGTCAGAGGATCTGCTTTCTGTCGGTCAGGCTGATATCTATCTTGACAGAATGATCAGGCTGGGATTTTACTCACCTGTTCGAAGTATTTCAGAAATTACGGAACTGTTTTGAGATAAGGGATGCGCAGCCCTGTTCTATCTTTTCCACATAGGCATTGATATCACATTTGCGCTCCAGGCCGGATGCGGCCATGTACCGCACCTTGCCGAAAATAGCCCGTTCAGCCCAGCCCCGGTCGTGGATGCCGTAGAGCCAGGCTACGCCGGTGTAGGAGTTGGGATCCCGGCCGTCCAGAAAATAGCGGTTGTTCAGGGCCAGGGTGGTCTCATAGGCCTGCTTCGGGGTAGGGGACCATTCCAGGATTTTTTTGCCCCAGTACATGCGCATGTAGTTGTGCATAAACCCGGTGCAGGTCATCTCCTGCATGGCGGCGTTCCAGTAAGGGTCATGGGTGTTGGCCTGTGCCAGTTCATCTGCTGTATAGATGAATTCCCTGGGATCGGTTTCATGGTCGGCCAGGGTTTTTTTCGCCCATCCGGGAATGACGTCGAATTGATCATAATCCGGGGTATAATATACAAAATTGACGGCCAGCTCCCGCCGGATGATCAGCTGTTCCATAAATGCATCCCTGGCATCGGCAAGGGATCGGTCCACGTTCATGACAGCCATGGCCAGGTATAAAGGAGAGATCTGGCCGAAATGCAGATAGGGACTCATGTGGGAGATGTCATCGGTCTGGGGCTGGTTGCTGTTTTGGTCGTAATATGCCAGACCATTTGCCAAAAAAGACTGAAACCGCTTTTTTGCATGGGTGGTGCCGCCGGCAAAAAAGCGGGATACCGGGGGCACGCTTTTATCCAGTGACAGGGTTTGCAACAGAGTGTTTGGGGCGGCCTGCACGTCCAGGCTTTCCGTGCCGGTCTTCGTATCGATTAAAGACCGGTTCAGGGACGGTTTTTTAACATCTCGGGGGGACAGGGGCATCAAAAAATCGGCCATAACCCGGTGGAGTTTGGGCCGGATGGTCCGGGCCGCATATTCCGCCTTGTTCGAGGCCGCAGCTACCGGCACCACCACATCGGTTTCCACCTGGATGACCGGGCAGCGGGCATTTTGTGCCACCTTGCGCCGCCATTGCCGCTGATGCCGCAGGTATCCTGCGTCACACACAATCAGGGCGGCCTGTTTCCCCAGGTCCAGAGCAACATCTGGCGGAAGTCCTTTTCGTACCACAAACTGGATGCCCCGGTCCGCCAGAGCCTTGCCGGTTTCTGCCAGCCCTTCCAGCATAAAAGTATAGTGCCGCAGGTTGGCCTCGGGATAGGCATCGGTGAGGCCGAATCCCACCACCAGGGGCAGGTTGTCCTCATTGGCCTGGTCAATGGCATATTCCAGGGCATGGTTCCAGTCCGCCCGCTGGGACTGCTGCATCCAGTAGAGCACATAATCCCCTTTCCGGACCGGGGTGTCATTCAATCGCCGTATGCGTGCCGGATGGATGCTCATTCAAATATCTTTTCATCGGCTGCCGCCGCTTCTGCCGCATCCGGTTCCATGTCCCGGATTCTGCCGGCTGGTTTGTCTTTCCAGTAGGCCTTGTACCACTCATTGGCGATGATCATGGCCATGACCTCATTGGTGCCGGTCCAGATGGAGGCCAGGCGCAGGTCCCGGAAGATCCGTTCCACAGGATAAATATTGGTGTACCCAATGCCGCCCATGACCTGCATGGCGTTGTGCACGGCTTTCTGGCAGGATTCGGTGACAAATTTTTTGGACTCCGACACCAGGCGCCGGATCTGTTTGTCATGGATCTGTGCATCCACTGCCCGGGCTGTGGTGTAGATCATGGACCTGGCGGCATCCAGCAGGGTCACGGCTTCCGCCACCTGAAACGACACCCCCTGGAACTGGGCCACAGGCTGCCCGAACGCCTTGCGTTTCGATGTATACCCGGTGGCGATATCCACGGCTGGCACAGCCGCGCCAATGGTCATGGCGGCCGTGCCCAGGCGCTCGGGAATCATCATGGTGTTGAACACCTTCACCCCCTGGTTACGTTCTCCAAGAAGATTTTCTCTGGGGACCTTCACATCCTTGAACACCATGCGGGCGGCTCCGCCGCCCCGGCATCCCATGAGCCCGTATAGGTATTGGGCATCAACACCTTCTTTTTTGTCCACGATAAAGCAGGAGATACCGTTGCGGGGATCGGCATCCGGGTCGGTTTTCGCATACACCAGAAAATAATCCGCCCCTTCACCACCCACAATGAACCGTTTCTGGCCGTTGAGGACAAAATGATCCCCCTTGTCAACCGCCGTGGTGGTGGTACCGAAAAAATCCGACCCGCCCCGGGGTTCGGTGAGGCATTCCGCCGCAAACATCTCGCCTCTGAGCAGGGGTTTGACATATTTTTCCTTCTGGGCATCGGTGCCGTGGCGGATAATGGCATCGCACACCAGCTCCGCCCCCACCCCGAAGGTGCAGGCAAAGATATATCCCAGCACCCCGATCTCTTCCATCACCATGCAGGTGGAAACCCAGTCCATGTCCCGGCCGCCCCATTGTTGAGGATACCGGCATCCCATCAGGTTGCGGCGGCCGGCTTCCTGTAAAAACGCTTTGGGGAACCGGATTTTGTCCGCATCCATATCCAGGATCATCTGCCGGGGGATGGTTTTGACAAATTCTCTGGCTTCCTGTTTCAGCGCTTTCTGTTTATCAGTTAAAAGATAATCAAACATGGTGGTTTTCCTTTGGAAATTTGTGTTCAGATCGCATGAAAATCTTACTGTTAACCTGTTTTTTTGATGGTGATCTGGCAGTCGAGGGCCTGCAAAACCTTGACTATGGTTTCGAATTTGGGGGATCCTTTTGCAGACAAAGCCCGGTAAAGGTGTTGTCGGTTTAAATGGGTTGCTTTGGCTATCTCGGTCATGCCTTTGGCTTTTGCCACATCTCCGATGGCGGCTGTCAACAGTTCAGGGCCACCTTCCTCTAAAGCGGCTGTAAGGTATTCCTGTATCATTTCAGGGCTGTCCAGGTACTGGCTGGCATCCCATTTCTTTGTCGTTATTTTCATATCAGATCCTCCATAATGGTCCGGGCTTTTTCAATATCCTTTTTCTGGCTTGATTTGTCTCCGCCGGTCAAGAGAAAAATAATTTTGTCACCCTTGATAGTATAGTATATGCGAAACCCGGGGCCAAAGAAGAACCGGAGATCATATAAATGTGTATATACCATTTTATGATCTCCGAAGTTACCAATCTGGATACGTTTGATTCGGGCAAGAATACGTGCCCGATGTCTGGTATCCCTGATTTGTGAGAACCATTTGTCAAAGACGCTGGTTGTCTCTATTTCGTATATCATATTTTGGATTGTCGTTTAATAGTGACATTTTGTCAAGGCGTTTTATCATTTCTGTCTGCCCGATCAGTGAAAAATCGGGATTTGACTTTTAGCCCGGTTCGGTGCAATGATTTGCCGTTTTGAGAATCCGGATACAAAAACAGGGAGATGTCATGCGGGAACCCATTGATCTGAATTGGAAAGAGTTCGGCAGTGCATTGCTCAATGCCACGCCCAACGGAGTGGCGGTGTTTGACAATAGCCTTCAGGCAGTGATCTCCAACCGGCTGGCCAGAGACAGCCTGGACCTTTATCCGGGGGCATTTTTGTCTGCTACGGTGCCGTCACTCATGGCGGCGGCCCGCCAGGTGCTGTCTGCCAAAACCCTTGAAAGCGGGATGGTGGTGAAAAAAAACAACAGCCGGTATTCGGTACTGCTGGGTCCCATCCGCCATGGGGATGCTGCCATAGGGGTGCTGGCGGTGTTTGAGGACATGACCGCCCTCACCAACATGACCAATAAAATGAAAGGGTTTCAGCAGCTGTCCATCGAGCTGGATACCATCATAGACAGCTCCAATGACGGGTTGTGGATCTGTGACGGCAACGGGGTGGTGGTGCGCGTCAACCCATCATCTGCAAAGATGATCGGTCTTTCTGCAACAGAAGTTGTGGGCAGACACATGTCGGAACTGGTGGAAAAAAAACTGGTGGACCGGTCTGTGACCCTGGAGGTGCTCAAGACCCGAAAAAAAGTGTCTTTGATTCAAGAAACCCGTATCGGCAGACAATTGTTTTTAACCGCAACCCCGGTGTTTGATAAAAACGGGGAACTTTTCCGGGTGGTGGTCAATGAGCGGGATATTACGGAAATTACCCGGCTTCAGGAACAGTTGAAAGAAAATGCCGCGCTGACCGAACGATATAAACGGGATATCTTAGAAAAACAGATCCAAGAAACCGAATACCGCCAGATTGTCGCCCAGAGCGCCAATTTTCAAAAAATCATCCAAAAGGCCATAAAGCTGGGGGAAGTGGATTCCAGCGTGTTGATTCTGGGTGAATCCGGGACAGGCAAGGGGGTGATTGCTGATTTGATTCACAAATACTCCTCCCGGGCCCATCATCCCATGATCAAGATCAACTGCGGGTCCATTCCCGAGACCCTGGTGGAAAGCGAGCTGTTCGGGTATGAAAAAGGGGCATTCACCGGCGCCGGCCACAAAGGCAAATCCGGCAAATTTGAAACCGCAGACAAAGGGGTTATTTTTCTGGATGAGATCGCTGAGCTGCCACTGGCATCCCAGGTGAAGCTGTTGAGATTCCTTGAGGACGGGGTGATATCCCGGGTGGGCAGTACAAGGAACCGGCCCGTGGATGTACGGATTATTGCCGCCACCAACCGGGATCTAAAAGAGATGATTGGAAAAAAACAGTTTCGAAGCGATCTTTACTACCGGCTTAATGTGATTCCTGTAAAAATCCCGCCGCTGCGGGAGCGAAAAGATTGTCTGGTGCCTTTGATCAACCATTATATGGATTTTTTCAGTGACAAATATAAAAAGCCCAGAATGGTATTATCCAATGAGACCGTGGATGCGCTTTCAGCGTATCCTTTTTTGGGCAATGTCAGGGAATTGATCAATATCTGCGAACGCCTGGTGGTGATGGCCACAGACCGACAGGTCCGCTATGAGGATCTTCCCGGCAGTGTCCGCAAGGCCCTCTCTCCCTCTCGGCCTGTCGGCACATCCTGGCAGCCGGGCCAGACCCTGGAGCAGCTGGTCGGGGACCTGGAAAAAACCGTGCTGAACCAGGCCTTGAAACATGCCGGCACCCAGGCCAGGGCTGCCAGGTTTCTGGGCATCAACCAGTCCACCATTGCCAGAAAATTGAAGAAATACGGGCTGACTAAACCTGTTTTGGAACCGGAGATGGCGGAGAGGTCTTCAAAGTGAAAAAGTCTTTGATTAATCCCAGAAATCATCTTCATCTATTTTAAATCGCCTCAAAGCGGCTTTGATGACCGGAATATGAATTATTGTTTTTTTACCGTGATTTTTTATCGGGTATTGTGCTCCCTTCAAGGATCCTTCAGAGCTGGGTTTCAGTAAAATAATTTCAGAGCCCTTGCCGCGGCTTCTAGACATGGTCACCACACCAAAATTTTTGAGTTTCTTGAGAAAGTCTTTAAGGGGTAACGGGGTGCGGTTAGGCATATGTGGGTGGGTTGACAGTCTCGCAGGTTTTTGTGATCAGCCAGGGAGGAATTATTTTATCTGTGTCGGTTTTGTTTTTCATCAACGAATTGATTTCATATTTTCTTTCAACCTGTTCGCTGCATTTATAAAATTCCTGCCATGTTTCAGGCGGGGCAGGATGAAAAAGATTGTCAATATTATCATTGCAAAAGGCATAATCTATCTGAGCACATATAAGTGAAACGATTTCACGCTGCACCATGTCAAGAGATTCACCTACGGCAACAACATCAAGCTCCAGGCAATGGGCGATGAATACCCCATCATCTTTTTTGATCAAAATATTGGTTGTAAAGGAAATGTCTTTGCTTTTTTTAAAAATGTCAGACATTTATTCCTCCAAAAATCTATGGTGATTTTTTTAAATATATGTATCACCATAGATTCCATTCAGTCAAGAAAATTATCACCTGCGCATTACACAACCGGGATTCCGTTTTCATCCCATCCCCTGAGGCGGTAATAATCCTGGACCAGTTGGGTGAGTTCGGCTTCTGTGATGCCGTTGCCATCGGGCAGTTTTTCTGTGAGCAGTCGTTTGGGCAGAAAATCATCGGTTTTTGTCAAGCCTTCCTGCAGGTTGAACCGGCGGGTGAGGTTGGTGACCTGGGCAGCCATGGCCGTCAGCTCTTCTTTGGACAGATCCATGCCGGTGGTCATGGACACCAGGGCGGACAATTCCTCCCAGGGATAAAAATCCCTGTAAAACCGGCACAGAATAAAGGTGTCGAACAGGGTACACCGGTCCTCGAAATCCAGAAACATTTCCGCCTTGCCTTCAATCTGATCCGGGTCGATCATGCCGGCCAGCTCAGGCTTGTAGAACGTACTTCTCAAATGACACGCCCCACGGGGGGAGACTGCATAGGCCAGTCCCATGCCTTTGAGGGTACGGGGATCATACCCGGCCGGCTCCATTCCCTTGACATGAACGGCCATGTCCGACATATCCATTTCAGGGGCCGCGGTTTTGATGCCATCGGCCAGAAGACCGCCGATCCCCTCCCGGCGTGCGATTTTTTCCAGCAGATCTGCCACGGCATCAGCATCCCCGTATGTCAGGTTTTCTGAAATTTTCTTTCGGCCGGAGGCTTCAATGGCCATGGCCGCAAGGTTCCCGGCGGTGATGGTGTCCATCCCCAGGCGGTCACAGATATCATTGAGCCAGGTGATCTCTTCAATGTTTTGGATCATGCACAGCCCGCCGAATGCAAAGATGGTTTCATACTCCGGTCCTTCCAGTTTCAGTCCGGCATGACGGCCTTCCTTGACCGTGACCAGTTTGCCGCATCCCATGAAACAGGTTTTGCAGGACCGGGGCCTTGCCCCCAGTTTTTCGGACATGGCTGCAGCATTGATCTGTTCATAATGATCACAACTGCCCTGGGACCAATATCTGGCTGGAAACGCACCGGCCTTGTTCAATCCATCCACCATGACCGGGGTGCCCTGGCCCCTGTATGTTCGGGTAGCCGGGTGTTGGTTCAGTTCTTTGGCCATTTTTCTGGCATATTGTTTCATGGCATTTGGATCATGGAAGATTTTTTTCTGCTCCCCATGGAACACCAGTGCCTTGATATTTTTGGATCCCATTACAGCGCCCATGCCGGTGCGGCCGGCGGACCGCCAGTAATCGTTTTCTATCACGGCAAACTTCACCTGGTTTTCACCCGCCGGACCGATGACCAGTGCAGCGGCATCTTTTTTGCCGCACAAGCCCTTGACCATGTCTTCGGTTTCATAGGTATCTTTGCCCCATAGATCCCGGGCATCATGAAACACGACATTGGTGTCGCTCACCTCCAGCCACACCGGACCGGCTGCCGCACCTTTCAAGAGCACGGCATCGTACCCGGCACCGCTGATGGCAGTAGCAGCCCGGCCCCCGGAATAGCTTTCCGCATAGAACCCGGTCAACGGTGATTTGGAAAAGATGCCGTACCGGCAGCTGCCGTAGACCGGGCTGTCGGTCAACGGCCCCAGTCCTAAGATGAGGTGGTTTTCCGGTGCCAGTGGATCCACCCCGGGCGGATTGTATGTGAGCAGGAGATGGGTGGCCAGGCCTTTACCCCCCATAAACTGCGTGAAAACCGCATCATCCAACGGCACGACCTGTGTGGTGTGAGAAGTGACGTCAATGATGAGCATGCGGTTGAAAAAACCTTTCATGTCAGCTCCTTAATACCGGGTTTTCCGGCAGTTGTATTGTTGCCGGTTTTCAATTTATGGGACCGGCAGGGTCATTTGCAGGCCGGTCCGGTTATTTTTCCAAAGCCTTGAACCCATCTTCCAGGATGGACAGGCCTTTGTCTAGTTGCTCATCAGTGATCACAAAAGGCATCAGGGTCCGGATGACATTGCCGAAATTGCCGCAGGAGAGGATGACCAGCCCGTTTTCATAGCAGATTTGGACGAGTTTCTTGGCTTTTTCGGTGGCCGGCTCCTTTGTCTGACGGTCTTTGACCAATTCCATGGCCAGCATTGGGCCCTTGCCCCTGATCTCACCGATGATCTCATGGCGGTCCGCCAGGGCAGTGAACCGTTTTTGCAGAATCGCTCCCAGTTCACGGGACCGGTCCAGCAAATTGTCCTTGAGCAGGATTTCCAGGACTGCCAGTGCCGCCTTGCAGGACAGGGGGTTGCCGCTGTAAGTGCCGCCCAGGCCCCCGGCATGGGGGGCATCCATCAGTTCTTTTCTTCCAGTGACCGCACTCAGGGGCATCCCGCCGGCCAGGCTCTTGGCCTGGGTGACAATATCCGGAGCTATACCCCAGTGTTCAGATGCCAGAAATTTGCCGGTTCGGCCGGCCCCGGACTGCACCTCATCCATGATCAGCAGGATGCCGTGTTTTTTGGCGATGGCAGCCAGTTTTGGAAAATATTCCGGGGGCGGGGTGATAAACCCGCCTTCCCCCTGGATGGGTTCGGCAATGATGGCGGCACAGGATTCCGGGTCCACATGGGTGATGAAAGACGATTCCAGCAGATCGGCACAGGCGATATCACAGGACGGATAGGTGCATCCCAGGGGGCACCGGTAGCAGTAGGCATAGGGTATCCGGTACACCTCCGGGGCAAATGGACCAAAACCGTATTTATAAGGTTTGATCTTGCTGGTAAGGGTCATGGTCATCAGGGTGCGGCCGTGGAACCCGTTTTCAAAGGCGATAACCGCCGGCCGTTTGGTGGCGTAGCGGGCTACCTTTACGGCATTTTCAACCGCTTCCGCCCCGGAGTTGGCAAACATGGTCTTTTTGGGAAAATCTCCAGGCACCAGGGTATTCAGCTGCCGGGCCAGCGCGATATAGGATTCATACATGCCCACATGAAAGCAGGTATGGATAAATTGGTCTGCCTGTTCCTTGATGGCCTTGACCACCTTGGGATGGGCATGACCCACATTGTTCACGCCGATACCGCCGGCAAAATCGATGAATTCTTTGCCGTCCACATCCGTCATGACGGCCCCACAGGCTTTTTTGATGACCGCCGGGGTGAGATTGGCCGGTCCCTGTGCCACATGTTCCTGCCGCAGCTGGTTGTAATACTGGGTATTGGTGGAAGTCATTTTTATATCTCCAAAGATTCGGGTTGATGGTTTCCTTGCTATTATTGAGAACATAGCAAAACATATGCCAGTGCCAAATTTTATTTGAAAACCGGGCATAGGAAGGCGCGTTCAGATGCTTTTGCGGATTCTCAATCCAGGTGGGAATCCGGGCAGGGGATGGCAAAACCCCTCAGATCTGCATAAATATGCATATTTGCATACAATGGTGCCATATTGG
>Ga0102940_1001038_pt1 | contig 18485 bp, 12 predicted proteins | sample SalPonR2_C_D1_MG_FD_78215 | JGI IMG/M metagenome (GOLD analysis project Ga0102940, IMG submission 78215) | Salt pond soil microbial communities from South San Francisco under conditions of wetland restoration - Salt Pond MetaG R2_C_D1_MG | ecosystem: Environmental > Aquatic > Marine > Intertidal... | reverse complement strand
TGAGCCATGGGCGGATAGGTGTTTGATCTACTTCAAAATACAAATTTCGTCTTATAATAGGGCGGGGATGAGGAGTTTTTGCACACTCTGACGGTTTTGAATAAACGCCTGTTTTAATTGCGTTTATTTGTTGTTATGCAAAGTTTCTTTATTCAAGCTTTCCATCTAACCAATGAATTATGTTGAGTAGTAATTGGTAATTTTCAGGAGCAACCTCATTGTTCATTCCCATCTTTCTTTTTTGGGGACCTGCTAATTGGGCTGTAAACATCGCAGCTTCGCCAAATACAACGATTTTCCCTTTACCATAATTTTTGTAGGCTCCCTGTGACCATCCTTCTACATTAAATTTAGTAGTTTCCTCATCAAAAACCCAAGCTGTATCAGGAAGTATATTCACGTAATTTTTGTTAAAAGTCAAAATCGGAGTTGCATTATCTGATATTTTGAATGCCTGACCAGTAAATGTTGCAATTTGCTCAACACTTTCTGTTGAGTCTCTACCTTTTGTGATGATACTTTCGGTGAGTGTTTTTTCATTTAAATTAAAATATGCGGGGCCTCTTGAAAGAGTATCAAACACAAATCCATTGGTGAATTCAAATCCAAACACTTTGGCAAGATCTTTTGCTGCACCGGCCATTGGCATATGGTCTGCAATTAAGAATAAGCTTCCACCATTATTTACCCATTGTTTAATTGTTTTAATTTCTGAATTTGTGAAAGCAGATGGATTAGGTAAAAACCAGTTCTCAACATTAATTTCATTTAGTGCATTTGAGATTACAAGAATTTTTCCCTTAGCTAATTTTTTCTTATTGAATTCACTATTATATACTTCCACATTGTATCCATCTCTTTCTATTAGGTTTGAGAAAGCCTTATATCGGCCATTTTTGGTATGGAAGTTATGATGTCCCTCGTCAATAAACACCACCGGGCCTTCTCTTATCTCATATTCTGGATTCTGAATTTTCGGATTATACGTAGTATCGGCAATTTGCTGTGAAAACAACATATTAGGTAAAATCAAAATAACAAGTAAGAATATAGCTTTCATAATTGTAGATTTTGTAATTTAATTTTGCCCAACTTGTCTTTACCCGCATGGCGTATAATACCCTTCGGTACGCAAGATTATTGCGGGTAGTAGCCTACTGCTGTATGCATACCCGCATGTTTAAATTACGCATATGCACCGAATTCAACAAGTGGGGCACGGAAAAAGCTATTTCCCCTCTTCGTCAGGGAAGAAACGATACAGAGGACTGTTTACCTTTTGCACATACGGGCCCGTATCGGGCAGTCAAAGGATTATTTTGCGATGGTTTTTACTCGGTTTATTCCCCGGATATCATTTCGTACTCAAGTTTAAACGGCGTATTCGTCCGTTTGGAGGCATCCAGGATTTCGATGCGGACAATATTCCCATCCTGATCATAGTCCAGGATAATGCCAGGCTTGGCTTCGTCTGATTCGTAGACGACGGCATCTGTGAGCTCAACCAATATAATGTCTACTTCCTGGTCGTATTTAATTTTCATCTATCCAGTATTTTTCGATTTTGCTGGTCCGATACACAGTAATTACCAGATTAGGTTGTTTGATAATGTTAACAAATACTCTTACCAAAAAATCACGCTCCTCTGATTGAAAATATTTTATCGACTGGTGACTCTTGTATCCTCTCCTTGCGGGATTATCTGTTGAGGAAATGAAATAATGTCCAGTACCATCTCATCCGATATTCCGCGCTCGTCCATCTGGCTGCGGGCGTGATTAGAAATCCTAACCTCTGGCATTATTGTGTAGTATTTATGGGCTTATGGATTCAGTTCTCTATCCAATATCAAAAAAAAAACAGCACATTTTCATCAAGTATTGTATTGTTCAACACCAAAAAGCCCCCCACCATTCCCGGTGAGGGGCTTTTTGCGTAAGCGAAATACATGGTTAAGCGGGGAGTCGTGGCCTGGCCCGCCTCGCCGCTGAACCGATACCTTTACTCATCGAGCTGCCCGAGCAGTACCTCGACCGCTTTCTTCAGCTGTGGGTCGTCGCCGGAGCCCTTGGCGGCCGGCGGATAGTCGACAATCACGTCGGGTACGGCGGGGCCGTGCTCCATATTCTCGCCGGTCGCTTTCACGTACCAGGCGCGGAAGGGCATACGTACGCGCGATCCATCCATCATGCTGTAGGAGCCGGTAGAAATGACCGCCCCGAAGGTGGGTACGCCAACCAGCGTGCCGTGGTCCAGTGTTTTGTAGGCGTGGGAGAAAATTTCCGCGTTGGAATAGCTGGTCTCGTTGCACATGGCCACCGAAGGCTTGGTCCAGGCCGACAGGGGCAGACGCTCACCAAACGGGTAGTGGTTGCGGAATTTCTGGTTTTCCTTGTCGAGATCAGCGGCTGCTCCCCGAGGAACGGTGTAGGCGTGCTGCCGTACATTGAGTACCGTCATCAGCATATCGGTAGTCCAGCCGCCGCCGTTATAGCGCACGTCGATCACGATGCCTTCCTTGCCCAGACCGCTGGCCGTCAACTCGCGCTCGAAACGCTCAAAGCTGGGCCAGTTCATACCCTGAATGTGGATGTAGCCGAGGCGTCCGCCGGAGTATTCCTCTGTGAGTTGCCGGCGCTGCTCGACCCATTCTTCGTAGAGCTCGCCGCGCAGACTGGTGGTGGGGCGAATCACCACCTCGCGCTCGGCTCCGTCGCCACCGGTCACGTCGAGCAACACCCGCTCGTTGGCTTCCCCTTCAAACAGGCTGTAGAAGTTGGTGGCAGCATCCACCGGCATGCCGTTGACGGCGGTGATCACGTCGTCCACCATCAGCTTGCTGTCGGTGCGGTCGGCCGGTGAGTTGGGAATGACGCGGGTCACTTCCACGCCGTTACTCACTGGACGCACCTCGACGCCCAACAGTCCGGTACGGTCGCGCTGCGTCTCTTCCGGATCGGGTCCGTAGAGTCCCATGTGGCTGGCATCGACCTGCCCCAGCATCTCGTTGAACACCGTGCGGAAATCCTGACTGGTGGAGGCTGCCAGCGCCATGGGGCGGTAGGTATCGTGCAGTTCCTGCCAGTCGCGTCCGTGGAATTGCGGATCGTAGAAGCCGGCGTTCAACGCACGCCAGGCGTCGTCAAATACCTGCTCGCGCACCGCCTGATGGTCGATCTTCATGCGGGCCTGGAAGGGGAGGTTCTCCGTCTTCTTATTGCCGGGATTCAATTTAGCCAGGCGGCCGCGGGATACGTGGTAGATTTCTTTGTGGTCTTTATCCCAGGTCAGGCCATAAATTCTGCGGCCCGACAGAATCGTCTTCATCTCGCTGCCGTCCCATTTGATGCTCATAAAGGCCGGCTCGCCGGAGGCACTGGTGCGGCCGCCACCGTAGGCAGAGAAGTAAAAGGTCTCACTGTCCTTGCTGACCAGCAGGTTGCTTTCGTTGCCGGGCAGAGCCGTAACCTGCTCCAGGCGACGGTGAATATGCTCAAAGTCAATGGTGACGACCATCTCCTCGTCCTCCCCGTTTTTCTTTTCGTCTTCTCCATTGTCTTCTTCCCAGTCGCGCTGCGTCTTTTCCCAGTCGGCTTTGCGTAGCCAGACGAACCATACGTCGTTGTCGCCGTAGTTGCGGTTGGAGATGAAGGCCAGTTTGCGTCCGTCGGCACTCCATACCGGACCGTAGTCGCCGCGTGGGTGCATACTGATGTTGACCGGCTCCTCACTATTATCGGCCTTGTGGATGTAAATCTCCGCGTTAAAGTCGAGATCTTGCATGCTGTAGGCCAGCCATTGCCCGTCGGGACTCCAGCTTACGCCGGATGCTCCGGCCCAGCCATCTTGCATGATGATCTCGTTGTTGATGCCTTCTTCGGAGATGTCAGCTACTACTAGGGTGCCGCGACCGCGCATGAAAGCGATTTTGTCGCGTTTTGGCGAAAGCACCAGATTAGACTCGTTCGATTCGGTAGCGGTTAGTTGCGTCACTTTGGTTTTGAAGGTGCGGTAGAGGCTGGGCTCGTCCGCATCGTCCGACTGCACCATATAGATGTTGCGGTTGCCTGCGCGGTCGGAGACAAAGAGCAGGGTGCTGTCGTTGAGCCAGGTGACATCTTCGTCGCGCCAGGAGTGTTTGGTTACTTGTTTGGCCCGTGATTTATCCTTGTCGGCGGGCATTAGGAATAGCTCGCCCCGAATGCCGAAGGCAATATGTTCGCCATCGGGAGATACGGCGTACTCGCTCAGGTTGGAGGTGAACTGCTCTTTCTCGACGGGATAGAAGCGGTAGTCGCTGGTGACATCGAACGTCAATTCCTGCGGTTGCCCACTGCCGTCGGCGGGCATGCTGTAGAGGTTGGTGCCACGCTCGACTACGACGGTGCTGCCGTTGCGGGCCACATCGTAGTAGCGGATGCCCATATCGTCGAAGTCGGTCAGCTGAGTAAAGTCATCTTGTGCTTTCCCATCCTCGATGGCGACGCGGTAGAGGTTGTAGCGGCCTTCGCGGGCGCTGAGGAAGTAGAGGTTGTTATCCTCATCCCACGTAGGGATGATGTCCTGCCCGTCGAAATCAGTGATTTGGGTGTAGGCATCATTGGTGCGGTCGTAGATCCAGATATCGCGGTTGGCGGGGCCCTGATAGGCTTCGCGGGCTATTCGACAGTTGCCGCGCTCAAAGGCGAGGTAGCGTCCATCGGGCGAAATCGTGGGGGCATTGCCCAGGATGTCGTTGAGGCGCTCCGGCGTACCGCCGTCGGCACCGATGGTATAGAACTCGCTGAGGCGCTCGACGGCCCGGTACATACGCGCGGTGGAAAAGACGATCTGTTGGTCGTTGACCCAACGGCCAGCACCATCACCTCCGGAGTAGAAGGTCAGGCGCTGTACCTGCCCGCCCCCGGCTGGGATGGTAAATAGATCGTTGTTACCGTAGCGCTCGCCGGTAAAGAGGATGCGCGAGCCATCGGGGCTCCATTTTGGATCGGCTTCGTAGCTTTCGTGGATGGTCAGGCGGCGGGCCATACCCCCGTCCGCATCGGCCGTCCAGATGTCGCCCTGATAAGAAAAGGTAATCTTAGATCCGTCGCTACTCAGGGCCGGGTGGCGTAAAAAAGCGTTACTGTTTTGGGCGGAAGCCCACAGAAAAGCCAGGCAACCCAGGGTGGTTAGCATTGCTCTCATAATAAATTTGATTTTATCTGATTGACATGAATTAATTGGATGAACCTGCAAAGCATTCTTCCAAATGTACCGGATTCGGGTAAAAGGATGAGAATGTGAACCGGGTATTTGACCGGCTGATTATCATACTTGCGTAAAAAAAGGTGCCTGATTAGGCCTAATCGGGGGATAAATAATGATTAGGCCATAAAAACGAGGGGGTTTGTATGATACCTGCCATAATGGCGACCCTTTTAGGGAATCACGCGTTTCTCTTGGTAAATCAACACTATGAATAAAGTCGAACTGATTGTTGTTGCGCTGACCAACCATGAAATGCATGGGAGTGGTTACGTGTTGGTTTTGCGGGAAAAGTACGGCCAACGTCGTCTTCCGGTAGTAATTGGCGAAATGGAGGCGCAGTCGATTATGCAGGGCAGTAAGCCGGATGCTCAGGCACGGCCTATGGCCCACGATGTGCAGCACGATTTGCTCGACCGCTGGTCCATTACGCTGGAGGAAGTCCACATCTCCGACCTTCTCGATCACGTCTTTCACGCTACCTTATATTACCGTCAGGCGGACGCTGAAATACAAGCCATTGATGCGCGCACCAGTGATGCTTTAGCGCTTGCTTTGCGCGCTGGATGCCCCATTTATACCAATCCGGCTATCCTGGCCGAAGCGGGGGTTTCCTGGCAATCTGATCCGCAAAAGCCTAAAGATTTAAAAGATTTGACCGACATCCAATTGCAGGAGTTACTCGACGAGGCCGTGGATGCAGAGGACTTTGAGCGGGCCGCTATGATTCGCGATGAAACGGAACGACGGGAGAATACGTGAAATCGTCCTTAGTTTTTTTATTTTTGGAGAAAAAATGTTCCGCACCGAAACATATCAAGCCCGCCGCCGCCAATTGATCGATCAGCTTACCCAGGGTGTTGTTCTCCTTATGGGGAATGAAGATAGCAGCATGAATTATGCTGATAATATTTACCCTTTCCGTCAGGACAGCAACTTTCTTTATTACGCAGGTATTGACGAGCCGGGAATGGCCCTGCTCATTGATCTGGACGATGCCCGCGCTACGCTCTTCGGAGTAGAGCGCACTCTGGATGATATCGTCTGGATGGGACCGCAACCTACCCTGCACGACATGGCGGCACGCAGTGGTATTGCACAAGCTCGTTCCTACGAAGAGCTACCCGCCGTTTTGGCGGAAGCCACCGCGCTGGGCCGTCCCATTCACATCCTGCCGCCTTACCGCCCCGAGAATAAAATCAAGCTAAGTGCCTGGCTCAACGTATCTATGCGGCAGTTGCAGCAGATGCCTTCGGCCGAACTTATCCGGGCCGTTGTAGAACAGCGCTCCCACAAGGAGCCGCAGGAAATTGAGCAAATGGAACATGCGGTGAATGTCACGGGAGCTATGCATACGGCCGCTATGCAGCATGCCCGGGCCGGAATGCGCGAAGCCCAACTGGCCGGTATTGTGGAAGGTATTGCCGTAGGTGCCGGAGGGCATTTATCGTATCCGATTATTATGACTACCCACGGGCACGTGCTGCACAACCATCATCACCACCACGAGCTGAAACCGGGGCAGTTGGTTCTGGGGGATTACGGGGCAGAGACCGCCATGCACTATGCCGGAGATATTACGCGCACCTTCCCCGTCGATAAAACCTTTACCCCGCAGCAGCGAGAAATCTACCAGGCCGTTCTCGATGCCCAGGAAGAAGTAATTGATCATATTCGCCCGGGGGTGTTTAATATTGACCTGCACCGCAAGGCTGCCCTCAGTATGGCCGAATCGCTAAAAGCCATCGGGTTGATGAAGGGGGATATGGAGGAAGCGGTAGAGGCCGGCGCAGCTTACTTGTTCTTTCCGCACGGATTGGGCCATATGATTGGCCTGGATGTACACGATATGGAAGACCTGGGGGAACATTTCGTTGGCTATGCCGGAGAAGTAGAGCGGTCCAAAGATTTTGGACTGGCAGCCCTGCGTCTTGGCCGCAAGCTACAGGAAGGGTTTGTCATCACCGTTGAGCCGGGCTTGTATTTTATTCCCGAATTGATCGATCGCTGGCAGGCAGAACAACGCTATAGCGATTTTATTAACTATTCCGCGCTCGAGGCTTACCGGGATTTTAGCGGGGTGCGCATTGAAGATGATGTTTTGGTTACCCAAAATGGGTACCGTATTCTGGGTGACCCTATTCCAAAAACAATCAATGAGGTAGAGGCGTTACGCCATGCCTAATCAGTTCATACGATTTATGGTGCCTGCATCCGGCTTGTTTCCTCAGATATTACTGACTGCATTACTTTGCTGGTGCAGCGGATTGACGGCAACGGGGCAGGAATTCTATCTCAACCGCGCAGGGGCTGACCGCCTGTTGGAAATGGGCGACAGCCTCATTGCAGAACAGAACTATCTGGCGGCCAGGCCTTTTTTTGAAGAAGCCCTGCCGCTGTATGATGCTGCCAGGTATCCCGGGCAAACCTTCCATACGTTATTTTGGTTGGGAGAAATCTATTACGTGGAAGGGCGGTATCGCGATGCGTTGGCCGTTTCCAGACGGGCTGATTCCATCGCCCGGGCCGCCGATTTAATTGCCCGGCAGGAAGATTACCCCCAGCTGCTGGTCAATATCGGGGTGTTCTACTCCCAATTGGGCAAGCTGGACAGTTGCCGCCTCTACTACGAACAGTCTTTTGCCGTAGCCATGGATACCTATGGTCGCCATAGCGAACAGGTGGCTGATGCCTACTTCAGCCTGGGGGCCGTGTATAAAAATATGGGGCAAATTCGCCAAAGTATTGCCTATACCGATACTTCGGCGCGTATTTCCCGGGCGATCGGCTACCACGAAGGGCTCTCTTCGGCGTATAACAACCTGGCGTACATCTACGGCGAACTCAATGATTTCTCTAAAGCCATTAACTACCAGGAACAGGCGATGCGGTATGCCGAAAACCGCATCGATAAAGCATTTTTTCTCAATAACCTGGGCTCTTTTCTGATTGAAATAAACGATTATTCGGCTGCCGTTGCTCCCCTGCGGGAAGCGTTGGCAATTCGATCGGATATCTATCCTCCGGGCCATTATCTGACGGGATCGACCCTGCTCAATGTGGCCTCCGTGTATTTCGGAATGGATAGCCTGGACAGGACACTGGAAGTTACCGATACCTTTTTATCCGCCTACGACCTGTCGGAACCGGGGAATGGATATACCTTTCAGTTGGCCTACCTGCACCGGGGGGCTGTATTTTTCCGGCAGGAGGCTTACGCAAAAGCTATGGCAAGTGCCCGCCGGGTAGTTGCTATCGATGCCCCGCAAGGTATTCCCAGCGGGTATGCACTGATGGCTAAAACTCAGCTGCAGCAAGGAGCGCTACGGCAAGGGCTGCATAGCGTGCAACGAGGCTTGCAGGCATTGGTACCCACTTTCGATTGGTTGGATGTCAATGCTTATCCGCCACCCGCTTTGATCGAGTCATATCCCCTTATGCTGGATCTATTGACTATAAAAACTACCATTCTGAACCGGTTGTCAACCGTCAATGGAGAACTTACCGCTGCCCGACAGGCACAGCGTACTGCGGCTTATCTGGATAGCCTGGTAAGCCGGGCCAGGTTGTACCAAAAGGATTATGTATCGCGGGAATTATTAGCAGCTGACCTGGGGACATTCTATGCTCAAGCTATTCAGGCGTGTTATACGGTGTACCGGGAAACGGGAGATCAAAAAAGCCTGGAACAGGCATATTATTATTCGGGCAAAGATAAAGCGGTACAGGTCAGTGAGCGCCTGAGCGTGCAGCCGGTGGATTCCCTATCGGTCGCTTCGCCGGAATTAGTCAGGCAGGACCGGCGGTTGAAATCAGAAATTGATTTTATCGCCAATAAGTTGCGCTACCGCACTTACTTCTCATCGGAACAGGTTGAAGAATGGGACCAACAGCTATTCCGCCTACAGCGAAAGCGGGAGACTGTTCTGGAACAGTTGGCCCGGGAAGCGCCGGAGTATTTTGAATTGGTACACCGTAATAGTATTGCGACAATTGCTCAGGTACAACAAACGCTGCTGCAGCCCGACGAAGCACTATTGGAGTATGTGCTTACGTCTTCTAAGGTATATTATCTGTTTGTAATAAAGCAGGATCAGGTACACTTCTTGCGCTGTACCTGGCCGGGCGATCCCGATGAGATGGTGCTGCGGTTTCGCAACCGCATCACCCGACGGGATGAACAGTATCAGGACGTGGCCCGGGAGTTGTATCGGGTCTTATTGCAACCCGCGGTACCCTGGCTGAACGATTGCCGCAAGCTAGCGATTGTGCCGGATGACGTCCTTGGTCTTATGCCTTTTGAAGTGCTGATCGTACCGGAGCGTTCTGCGACTTCCGCTCCACACTTTTTACTGGAATCGTTTAGCATCCGGTATTTATTTTCCAGCCGGCAGGGGATTGAATCGAAACGAGTGCCCTACACCAGCCGCAATGGAGAGGTTGTCGTTCTGGCTCCGACTTTTGCCAGGGGCATTATTCGTCCCCGGAATATTCTGAAAAAAGACTCCGTTTTTTTGCCACCGCTGCAGGGCAACCGGGATGAACTAGACCTTCTGCGTCGCCGCTATGTCGGACGCTTTTTTTCGGGTCGACAGGCTCGCAAGGGGCTTTTGGCGCAAGCCGATGGAAGTAGCGTGCTGCACATATCCACCCACGCCATGATTGATGACGAATTTCCTGCGTTTTCTAATTTATTGCTGCACAACCGGAACGGGGGAGCTTATGTACCCCTTTACGCTTACGAACTCCTGGAACGCCGGCTTAATACCGAACTGGTGGTGCTTAGTGCCTGTAATACCGGAGTGGGAAAGATTAAGGAAGGGCAGGGAGTAGCCAGCCTGGCCCGTGCTTTTGCCTTCGCCGGGAGTGCCAATCTGGTGGTTAGCTTGTGGCCCGTTAAAGATGATACCACGCCCTTCATTATGCAGCAATTCTACGGTAACCTGGAGCGCAAAATGTCGAAACCAGAAGCACTGCGGCAAGCGAAACTGACCTTCCTCGACCGGCATAGGGGAGAGGCGGCTCACCCCTATTACTGGGCTACGTTCATTTATACCGGCGACCGTCAACCGGTGTTGTTAAATACCAAAAAAGCACTGCTGTCCGGCAAGTGGGCGTGGCTGCTGCTATTGCCCCTTGCGGTATTGCTCTACTGGGGCGTGCTAAGACTGCGAAGCTAAATAGCGGAATAAGATTCATTCCACCGGCCGGTGAAAAAATACAAATCCATTTTTCCGCCCAACTTCTTCTAGTTCGGGGTACTCGTCCAGCTGATGTGCCTTCTGAATCTTGCTGACCACATAGACGTCTTTATCAATGTCACCACGCAGCAGCCATTCTTTATCGTAAGACTTTTCGTTGGTGACCGGTGGTTTGCGGTGGTAGAACAGATGAGCGTACGATTTGAAGCCGTGGGTAATGATATAGGCATCTTCTGGCTGTTTACTTTCGTAAAAATCCAGAGCGGCGCGTTGGGAATATCCTTCGATGCGTTTGATGAAGAAAATCAGGGTAAGGAAGACAAACAAGCCGGTTCCTAAAAATAGCGTACGGAAGCCATCAAATTGCTGGTGCAGCCGGAAAAGGCGGAGGGAATAAATGAGTAGTCCGATCAGGAATAATCCCGGGATCACCTCCCAGCCGGTCCAGTGTACATCGGCCTGTAAGTTTGCTTGCGCAAAAGGGTCATTAAAGAGTGGTGCCAATCGCGAGGCTTCCATACCGACAAAGGGCATGGCCAGGGTGATCAGAATGTATAGCCCACCGACGGCCCACAACCCCCATTTCATGCCGGGGCTGAACCGAATGCGGTTGTTTAATATTTTTTGCACGCTCAGTGCGGCCAAAAAGGTGAGCGGAAAATAAGCCAGTGACGAGTAGTGGACAATCTTGGATTCCACGATACTAAACAGAATAACCACCACCCAAAACAGGAATTTCATCCACCAGCGGAAATCGCGTTGGTAGTCGGTTTGCTCGGCCGGGAAGCGAAAAAAAGAACGGATGGCAAAGATGGAAGCCGGGAAGCAGCCAAGCAACAAAACTACAAAATGATACCCGGGGAATCCTTTGTGGCCGGCCACCGAACTGCTGAATAACTCCACCTGATAGCGCAGGAACCGCTCCATGAACCAGGTGCCGTTACGCAGGGTCTCCAGGCCAAACCATAGCCCGGTAACGATTAGCGCCGAGAGCGTGTAGAAGATAAATTCGGGCACATTGACGTAAAAGCGAAACCGCTGATAAACCCAGTAAACCCCGAAGGTGAGGGCTGCCAGCAGATAAGCTACGGGACCTTTGGTCAGAATGCCCAGGCCAATGACCATACCGGACAGAAATAAATAGGTGTAGCGGTGACGGCCTAGATCTATAGCGTACCCATTCTTTTTCCAGTGGAAAAGGATGAACAGGTAAATCCCACCGAAAATAAACAAGTTGAACCAGGGGTCGATTATACCGGATTTGAAATATAGAAACGGCAGCACCGTACCAAAGTAGGTGAGCGACCAAATTACTCCGAAGCGGTGATCGTAGAGTTGGCGTCCGGTGCGGTAGAGAATGACGAGGGTGAGCATACCGCAAAGGGCATTGGGAAAGCGCGCGGCGTATTCTCCCACGCCAAAGATTTTCATGCTTAGCACCTGCATCCAGATAAACAGCGGGGGTTTCTCCCAGAAGGGCTGATAGTTGATGAATGGTTTAAAGTACTCGTCCAGTACGATCATTTCGCGGGCAATTTCCGCAAAGTTTATTTCGTCCCAGTCGAATAGGTGAACCCCACCCAGGAAGGGTAGATAAAAAAGGCCTCCGAGAAGTGCGAGCCAAAGAGAGGTACGGGTTGCCTGCTTCATGTGTGGTGCTGTTTTTGCGGGGCAAAAATACGAAAACGCCCCACATGCTGCCCTGGGTTATCGATCCCATTTTTGCAACTGCCGCAGAAGGGCGCGCAAATCTTTGGGCAGGGAGGCTTCCTGCGTCAGCGTTTCTCCGGAAACCGGGTGTTGGTACTGAAGTTTATGAGCGTGCAGCGTCAGCCGCTTGACGAGAGGACGTTCCTCCTGATCTTTGCCCAGGTTGTATTTTTGCCGCTTTATTTCCGAAAGGAAAAAAGCCTCGTGCTTTCCGTACAGGGGATCGACGAGCAGGGGCGCGCCAATACTCGCCAGATGCACCCGGATCTGATGCGTACGGCCGGTACGGATATCAACCTCCAGCAGGGTAGCGTGCTTAAACCGTTCGCGCTCGTGGTAGTAGGTCAGGGCTTTTTTACCGCGTGGGTCCACCACCATCTTGCCGTTGCGGGCCGGATGATGCGCCAGTGAGGTGTTGATTTCTCCGGAAGCTGCCGGTGGGTGCCCGTCGGTGAAGGCCAGATAGATCTTGCGCACCTTCCGGTGCTCAAACTGCATCGACAAATGCCGGTGAGCCTCTTCGGTACGAGCAAAAATCATAACCCCACTCGTGTCGCGATCGAGGCGGTGAACGGTCCAGATATGCTCAAAATGCTGTTGCAACTGCCGCTGCAGGTTGGGTAAGTCAGGCTTGTAGCGGTCGGGGATCGACAGTAAACCGGCGGGCTTGTTGACGATTACCACGGCCTGGTCAGAAAACAGAATGTCGGGAGTCGTATTGCGCGCCATGTTGATGTGTGTTTTGTAAGTGGGATGTTGCGAAAGCGTGACCCGAGGTGGATCAGAGTTGATTGTAGCGGCGCTTACCCCGGCCAAAAAATTGCCAAATGATGCTGCGGGGATAGACGGCCGTCAGATTGGGCTGATCGCTGATGCTGCATTGCTCGATCCACTCCTGACATTGTCGACGCTTGCGCCAGGTAGCGGGAATTTGCCGGAAAAAAGACCAGTGAGCCCGCACAATAGAGCCGATATGAGTTATTTTGCCTTGCGCCAGGAATAGGGCAGCGGCCAATCCATCCAATACTAATCGCGCCGGCACCAGCCACAGTAATTTAGCGACCGGCTCGTTTTTTAGTGCCGTAAATAAGGTGTTGCGGAAGTTCAAATAGGTCTTCCGGGGAGTATTGTAGCTGAGGGTGCCGCCGCCAACGTGGTATACCACCGAGCGGGGGCGAACCATGATTTTATAGCCGGCCCTTTTTAGGCGCCAGCACAGGTCAATCTCCTCCGCATGAGCAAAATAATCGGGGTCAAAACCGCCGATGGCCGCAAATAAATCGGCCCGGACAAAGAGCGCGGCTCCCGTGGCCCAGAATATTTCCTGAGTATTGTCATACTGCCCGGTGTCTTCTTCGCAGACCGAAAAGATGCGACCCCGGCAAAAAGGATACCCTAAAAAATCGAGCCAGCCGCCACTGGCGCCCGCATACTCAAAAGAATGGCGTTGCGTAAACGAGCGAATCTTCGGTTGGCAGGCCGCAATGGTCTTATCTCGCTCCATCAACTCGATGACGGGTTCGATCCAGCCGGGGGTGACTTCCACATCAGAATTGAGCAAGACAAAGTAATCGCTATTGATTTGCTCCAGCGCCAGGTTGTATCCTTTGGCAAAACCGTGGTTGCCCTTTAAATCAATGCGCCGGATATCGGGATAGGTCTCGGCCAGAAAACTCAGGCTACCGTCGGTAGAGCCATTATCGGCAACAATAATGTTGGCATTATCGTAGGTGGATTCCCGCAGCTCAGGAATAAATCGCTCAAGCCATTGCTTGCCATTGAAATTCAGAATCACAACAGCTACGGCGGGCAGGGGATCCGCAGAAGCCTGCTTTTTGCCGGAAGGCTGCCTGGCCTCGAGAATAGCCACCGCTGCTTCGCGATCTTTAGCCAGTTGAGCGCTCAAATCGTCCAGGTTGGTGAAGGCACTGTCTTGCCGAATGAAATCAATAAACTCCAGCTGCAGTTTATCGCCGTAGATTTCCTGGTCGAAGCCAAAAATATTGACTTCAATGGTGCGGTTGTTGTATTCTTTGAGGGTAGGACGATCGCCAATGTAGAGCATCCCCCCGTACTGTTCGTTTTGGTGACGCACCTGTACGGCATAAATACCGTTGGGCGGGATAAGCTTGTGCGGCTGACTGATTTCGAGGTTGGCGGTGGGGAAGCCGATACTGTTGCCAATGCGCTGTCCGTGCACTACGGTACCCGTCAGGGTAAACGTATGTCCGAGCAACTGGGTAGCATTGCTAATACGTCCACCTTCCAGCGCCTTGCGGATTTTAGTGGAGCTGATCGCCATATCTTCCACTTCTTGCTTTGCGATCTCCACCACGTCAAAACCTGCGTGCTGGGCATGGGAGCGCAGGAAATTAATATCACCCTTGCGGCCTGCGCCAAAGCGGTGGTCGTAGCCGATGACAATGGTCCTGGGATTGAATTTTTCCACCAGAAAATGCTGGATGTATTCATCTGCTGATTGTTGCGAAAAGGCTGGCGTGAACGGTACAATCACGACATGATCCAGGCCATAATGATCGAGCAATTGGATTTTTTCGTCGATGGTCGTAATAAGCCGTAGGCTATCGTCATCAGGATAAATAACCAGTCGGGGATGGGGATGAAAGGTGATGAGGATACTCTCGCCATCCTGCTCGCGGGCCAGCCGATTCATGCGTTTGATGATCTTCTGGTGGCCTTCGTGGACGCCATCGAAGGAGCCGATGGTCAGCACCGCGTTGCGAAACCCGGGTAAGTTATTTAGATCATTGTGTACTTTCATGGCGGTGCAAATGTACGTAAAAGGGGTTGAAAATATGCCTCCGGCGTCTAAATCTGACAGAAGGATTTCACAGGACGGGAATGATGCTATCCCGGGGAGAAAACTCTTCATTCCACTGATTTGTTGTAGCTTTGTGGTATGTCAAAAAAATAAGCGAAACACATGTCGATCGATACAAGTAAAGTAGTAAAAGCACTCGCCCAGGTAACGGATCCAAATACGGGCCAGGATTTGATCACGGCTAATATGGTGCGTGACCTGGAGGTGGAGGGACAAAATATCAACTTTACCCTGGAGTTGCCTTCTCTAAATAGTGAGTACAAATCAGCCCTCAATTTTGCCTGTCAGGAGGCTATTCAGCAGGAATACCCTATGGCGAATATTAATGTGCATATGATGAGCCGTACCGGCCAATCTCAGGAGCCGACCGGCGCTCTGCCGCACGTGAAAAATATTATCGCCGTGGCCTCTGGTAAAGGAGGCGTGGGGAAATCTACGGTAGCCACCAATTTAGCGCTTGGGCTGAAAGAGCTGGGCGCTACGGTAGGGCTGATGGATGCCGACCTGTACGGTCCGTCCATTCCCACTATGCTGGGGTTGCAGGGGCAACGTCCACAAGTGCAGGAAATCTATAACAAGCCCAAGATCAAGCCCCTCGAAGCCTACGGTATGCCGGTAATGTCCATCGGCTTTATCATTGAGCCGGAGCAGGCAGTGGTGCTGCGGGGCCCGCGACTGGCAGGAATTATCAAGCAGTTTATCAACGATACCATTTGGCCGGCTCTGGATTACCTGGTGATCGATCTGCCTCCGGGAACGGGTGATATTCAGCTTACACTCGTGCAATCAGTACCGCTCACGGGAGCCGTTATGGTGACCACACCACAGGAAGTAGCGGTGGCCGATGCGGTCAAAGCCATGAATATGTTTCGTCTGCCATCAGTTAACGTACCTATTCTGGGCGTAGTGGAGAATATGTCGTGGTTTACCCCCAAAGAACTGCCCGACCACAAGTATTTCCTATTCGGCGAAGGTGGCGGCAAGAAGCTGACCAAAATGGCTAATTCCGTTCTACTGGGACAGGTGCCTCTGGTACAGGGAATCCGGGAAGCGGGCGATGCCGGCAAGCCGGCTGTTGCCCAGGATGATGCGGTGACTAAAGAAGCTTTTCTGAATGTAGCCCGCAATGCGGCTCGTCAGATTGTCGTGCGTAATGAAACTATGGGGCCTACCCAAACTGTTAAGGTAGATGAGTAAGGTCGCTTTCCGGCCCTGTATTCGATATGGATTTAAACAAAAGTGCCGTACCTTTGCGGCTCTTGAAATCAAATGGTATGATCGCAACGGAAAAAAAAGAATTGATTGATCGAGTGGATGCTGCCCTGAATGATGTACGCCCTCACCTGAAGGTAGACGGCGGCAACGTAGAGGTGGTAGACGTCACCGACGATCATATTGTACAAATCAAATGGCTTGGTACCTGTGTCAACTGTAGCATGTCTATGATGACCATGAAAGCAGGTATTGAGCAATCGATCAGAGGTAAGATACCTGAAATATTGGGGGTAGAGGCTATTAACGGATTAGGCAAATAAGTGTATGACCCGTCAACAGCTTTTTGCGCAAATCAAAGAAAAAAATACCTTCCTCTGCGTCGGCCTCGACACCGATTTGAGTCGGATCCCCAACCACCTGCTGCAGGAAGATGACCCCATCTTTGCGTTTAACAAGGCGATTATTGATGCGACCCACGACGTATGTGTCGCCTATAAGCCCAATATCGCCTTTTACGAAGCCGTGGGTTCCGCCGGCTGGGAAGCGCTGCAAAAAACGCTCGATTATATCCCCGATACGCACTTTACCATTGCCGACGCCAAACGGGGGGATATTGGCAATACTTCGCGCATGTACGCCCGGGCCTTCTTCAGCACCATGGATTTCGATGCCGTCACGGTGGCGCCCTACATGGGTATTGATTCGGTGGCCCCTTTTCTCGAATTTGACGACAAATGGGTCATTTTGCTCGGACTCACCTCTAATCAAGGTAGTCAGGACTTCCAGTTGCAAACCAACAATCAGGGTACTCCGCTGTACGAAACGGTTATCCGCACGGCTCAGACCTGGGGGAGCCCCGACAACCTCATGTTTGTTATCGGAGCGACCCATCCGGAAAAGTTTGCCGACATCCGGGCTTTAGCACCGGAGCATTTCTTCCTCGTGCCGGGTGTCGGAGCGCAGGGCGGTAATCTGGAAGCCGTGGTCAGCCACGGGCACAACGACCTGGGCGGCTTGCTGATCAACTCCTCCCGCGGTATTCTCTACGCTAGCAATGGTAAAGATTTTGCGCAAGCAGCCCGCCAACAAGCTTTAGCCTTTCGGCAAAAAGTGATGTAATTACGTGAGGTTGACATGGACTATAGCGCTCACGAAGTAGTATGGGCTTTGTCCATCCACTTCTAGCGAGTATATACTCGGCTCGCTGAGTTTGGGAAATCCCAAAACTCATCATGGCCGGTATATTTCGCAACCTGATGCCAGTCAAGGCCAACCTCACGTTGATTAGTACCCGACGTCTGCCAGCTTTTCCCAATTCAGACGACTGATGGAATGCAATAGGTCATCGTGGTACTTCCCGTCCTTATCCAGGAAAAGGTGGCTGGGAAAGCCGCGTAAATTGAAGTGGCGCATGATGGCCGTTGACTGTTCGGGGTTGAGAAAAAGGTGGAGGGTAGGCAGGTCAAATTCGGCCACCTTCATTTTCCACTTTTCCGCCGTAGCTCCATCGGCCACGCAGATGTAGACGACCTCAATGTCTTTCTCGCGCAGCTTACCGATATTTTCGGTAGCGTCTTTCATATCATACAGGCAGGGACCGCACCACGTTGCCCATACGTCCAGAATAACGGCTTTATTGCCCACCTTGTGTCGGATACCAGCCAGTAAGCTGTCGATCGACATGGGGGCCGCTTCGATAAGTTGAGCCCCGTTTTGCATAGTACCGGCTAGTGTACCCAGGGGCGTTGCGGTGGCGGACACTTTAATGCCAGCCAGGCGCTCTTCCACTGCTTGCATTTGAGCCCGGGTTTCTGCCCAGCGATCCTGCATCTGTTGTTTCAACCATTCGGTCTCTATAGCCGGCATCACCTGCTTGATATAGATGTCCTGTTTCCAGACATCCTCTTCTCCGCCGATTATGAAGGCCAGGTCGCGCATTTCCGTAGCGGTTATAACCTTAAATTTCTCCACAAACTGCGCAACTTTACCCTGGAATAGCTCTTTTTCGTATTGCTTATAGACGTATTTCCGCTCTTCTTTTAGCTGCTCCTGATCCACTTCTTCGCCGGCCAGGTCAGCTTGGAACAGACGAATAAATTCCCGTAGTTGCTGTTCTTCTGCGGGCAGGGCGGTCTCCCAGGGGAGGTATGCTTCCAAAGCAGCCAGCTCTTCGGCCGGTTTTTGACGCCGCCGATTAAAGGCGAGGTAGCGGTAAAAGGAGGCACCGTTGTTGCTCCAAAGCCGTGGCTTGTGCTGCAGAACGTCTTCC
>Ga0102940_1001036_pt1 | contig 18517 bp, 16 predicted proteins | sample SalPonR2_C_D1_MG_FD_78215 | JGI IMG/M metagenome (GOLD analysis project Ga0102940, IMG submission 78215) | Salt pond soil microbial communities from South San Francisco under conditions of wetland restoration - Salt Pond MetaG R2_C_D1_MG | ecosystem: Environmental > Aquatic > Marine > Intertidal... | reverse complement strand
GGGTTCAATAACTTATGGCAGGTATCTACATACATTATCCTTTTTGCAAATCGCGCTGTTACTACTGTGATTTTTATACCATTACAGATTCCAGCATGAAGGCCCCTTTCTATGAAGCGCTTCTTTATGAGATCACTTTGCGCAAAGACTTCCTGAAGCATGAACCAATTGAAACCATCTATTTTGGCGGGGGTACCCCTTCCTTGCTTGATCCAGCCAAAGTTAATCAGGTGTTGGAAACCATACATAAACATTTTTCGGTTGTAAATTTACCTGAAATAACAATTGAAATAAACCCCGACGATGTATCAAAATACTATGCAAGGCAACTAAAACAGACACAAGTAAACAGACTCAGTCTGGGCATTCAGGCATTTTACAACTATCACCTTCGGTTAATGAACAGACGGCACAAGGTAATGGGTGCATTAAAAGCGGTTGATACTTTACAAGCCGAAGGTTACGACAATATTAGTATTGATTTGATTTACGGTTTACCCGAAATGACAAAGGCCGAGTGGGAAAAGACACTCAACAAAGCCGTAAAAATGAATATTCAGCATATTTCAGCATACCATTTAACTTACGAAGAAGGTACTGTATTTGACAAACTCAGAAAAAGCGGCAGACTCATTCCGCCTGATGAAGATATAAGTCTATGGCAATTTAATACAATGACCGATTTCCTGGAAAATAACGATTTCATTCAATACGAAATTTCCAATTTTGGCAAAATGGGCAGGTTCTCCAAACACAATATCAATTACTGGCAAAATAAACCCTACCTTGGGCTGGGGCCTGCAGCACACAGCTTTGACGGAAAATCACGTTACTGGAACATATCAGATATTAGTAAATACCTGCGCATTGAAAGAAAAAACGACGATATCAGAGAAAAAGAAATACTCACCTCATCTGATCGATTTAATGAATACCTGATGACCGGGTTACGCACTTATTGGGGTATAGATATAGCCCATATAAAGCGACATTTCCCGGATAAAAACTCTGATGAATTGCTTAAAACCATAGGAAAATATATAGAATCGGGACACATAAAAGCAGAAGGGAAAAAATATTACCTTACCCGAAAAGGAATGTTTATCAGCGATAAAATCACAGCAGAACTATTCATTTAATCAAATCGGCCAACTTTCTCAATCAACATCGATATAAAACAATTTTTCAAAAGTTGTTAATTTTTATATTTTTAGTTAATATTCGACCTTAATATTTATGAAATGACAGAGGCAGGATCGCATCAAAGCCCCAAAGAAAATAGAATAAACCCTTTAAGCTCTGAAAACAATAGCCTAAGGCAACTATTACATCAACAAAACACTTACATATGGGCCTGGCATAAAAACTCATACCATATTGATGTAGACCAGCACTTTAGAGAAAAACTAGGATTGGAGAAAGAAAACGAGCAGTTAGCCCAGCATTTATATCAAATCCTACACTCTTCTGACAAAATAAAATGGCTTCGGTTTATTGTAAACCTACGCTACGAAAGACCTATCATCCCTTTTGAAATCAGGTTTCGACATGCTGCAGGCAACCACATCTGGTTTAGAATCACTACCGAGAACCCTGCTACTCCTGCAACACGTATGGGGCTACTTTTAGACATTACCAAAGACAAAAATGCCCTGGCAATTACACAAGATAAAAATGCCCGGCTCGAAGCCTCAATTCAAAATAATTTTGGACTTAATATCATTATTGACCAGGATCTTAATGTTAAGCATATTCATAATGGCAGGCTGATTTTAAAAGAAAATACCGAAAATGTTTTTAAGAAATTAACAATAGATTCGTTTTTCGATAAAGAAAGCCGCACAATTTTTTTTGAATCCCTGGATGAGATATTAAGAACACCTGATGCAGAAATAAAAACAGAAGTCACAACAAACCCATTATACACCCGTGAACCCAGGCACCTTGAAATTATCATTGTAAATAAACTAAAAGACCCCAGGGTTCAGGGTATTGTAATTGATGCCCGCGATATATCTGATCACAAATCACTTGAGGTAAGATTAAAAAAACAAAGACAAGAATACCTGAACTTATATGAGGAGTTTGAGGCACAAAACAAAAAAATCAATATAAAAAACGAGATTCTTGAAGCGAAAAATCAGGAAATAGCAGAAACGATCGATAAACTGAGCCAATCAGAAAATCGCTTTCTAAGCCTTTCAAAAATTGTAAATGAGGCAATAACAGTTATCGAAAACAAAAATACGGTATTTATAAGTGATCGTCTGGCCCAAATTACAGGATACCCAATAGAAGAACTATACGGAATTGATATAAAACATCTGGCAGCTGCAAAAGAAAATTTAACTCCAAGGTACCCTAACCCCGACAACAAAAACATATACGAAATAAATTTTTGGGTCTTCACTAAAAATGGTGAAAAACGCTATTTATCAAATATCTTTTACAGAGAACAAAAAAGTGGTAAACCCACCTATACCTTTATAATCACCACTGATCAAACGCAACAAAAAATACAAACCGAGTTATTACGTGACAACCAGATGAAATTAAAAGCCACGCTGGAATCGCTTCAAAAATGGATTATCGTGGTAGATAACAAAGGGTTTATCATAAACTTTTACAAGCCTACAAACACAAGCTATTTCTTATTGAAAAAAGGCTTCGACCCTACCGGGAAACATTATACCGAGCTGCCCTTACCTGAACAGTTCATTGAAAAAATACTGGACACGGGCATTAAGGTTCAAAAAGATGGTATTGCACAAGCAATAGAAATACCCATTGAATTAAAAAGAAAAATACGCTGGTATTATGTAAATATTTCGATTCGATACAGCACAACAGGACAAAACATTGGGTGGACATTGGTGCTAGATGATATTACACGTATAAAAGCCACCGAAATGGAGTTAAAAAACCGTGAAACCCAACTTTACTCATTAATAAACCATTTTCCCGATATCGTGTGTTTGAAAGACAGGGAAAACCGGTGGATACTTGCAAATAAACCGCTCCTGGAACTTTACGGCATAAAAAACCAGCCATATTTACTAAAAACCTGTAAAGAGTTGGCCACAATTCACCCGGAGAATAAATCGATATACACAAAATGCGCTGAAACAGATGTGATAGCGTGGCACACAAGAAAGCAGTATAAATACGATATGATTTTTGATCAGGGGCGTGAGTTACCAAGGGCCTACGAGATTATTAAAGTTCCGATCTTCGATAATCAGGGAGAACCGGCATGGCTCATAATGCTCGGAAGGGATGTCACAAAGCGAAAACACATGACCCAGGAACTCAAAATAGCCAAAGAGAATGCCGAAATGGCCGACCAACTAAAAACTGCTTTTCTCACAAACATGTCGCATGAATTACGCACACCACTAAATGCTATTGTAGGGTTCTCGCAGCTCCTGAGTCAGCCAAGCACAAAACAGGATGAACGAGAAGAATTTATTAAAATTATTATTGAATCAAGCAATTATCTCCTCAACATTATAAACGATATTATAGACCTTTCTAAAATGGAGACCGGGCAGCTCAATCTCAATATAAACCCGGTCAACATTAAAGAAATGCTTCTGGATTCCTTCAATTATTACAAAAACCATTACACGAAAGCCAACCTTAACTTCGAAATAGAATTTCCCGACACACCTTACCAAATAATTATTGATACCGATAAAGTCAGGTTGCAACAAGTACTAAATAGTTTGGTAGCAAATGCTTTTAAATTTACGAAAAGTGGGACAATAAAAATTAATGTTGGATTTGATCAAAATCACGAATTTTTACACATCAAAATAAAAGATACGGGTATCGGTATTGATCCAAAATATCATAAAACAATTTTCGAGCGTTTCAGACAGGTCGAAGAAGGTTATACCCGTGAATACGGAGGTGCAGGGCTAGGCCTGGCCATTTCAAAAAAGCTAACTGAAATGTTGGGAGGTAAAATTAATTTAGAATCCATACCCGGTTCAGGATCTGAATTTACAATTAAGCTACCCTACATCCGCACACCAAAAAGGGCAGAAAATGATAAGGCCCCTGCAGACATTAGCTTTATAAAAAATAAAAGTGTGCTTGCAGTGGAAGACGATGCCGGAAGTTATCTTTTACTCAAATCAATATTGCGAAATACAGGATGCAGGCTTATTCATGCAAAAAATGGTAAGGAAGCACTTGAATTAATTAAGAAACAATCAAATATAGACCTGGTGCTAATGGATGTTCAAATGCCAGTGATGGACGGACTCGAAGCAACACAAAAAATTAAAGCCCTGCACAAAAACATACCAATAATTGCCCAAACAGCCCATGCATTCAGCAACGACCGGCAAAAATGCATTGATGCAGGATGCGATGACTTTATTACCAAACCAGTTCGTTTCGAAGAATTATTCTTAGCCATCAGTAAAACCATTAAGCCCGATAATTTAAATTAAATTTATATTTTTACATTTACCATTGAAAACTAAAGAACATGAAAAAAATAAGCAGCTTATTTTTTTCGGTAATACTTATATGCGGAATTACAGCGTGTGAACCCGACCAAAAAAACAAGCAAAAACAAACGCAACAACAAAAAAAAGAAATCACTCCTGAACCTGTAAAAAAGGAAATTTCCCAAACTGAACTATATGAGGGTAACCATGATATTATTAAGTCAGAATTATAATAGAAAGTGGAAAAACTGAAAAACAAGTATTGAAGCCGGTTCTGGAAAAAATCTTATTACCCATAAAACATGTTGAAGCATTGTTGCTTGCATGTACCCATTATCCGTTTATTGCTAAAGAAATTGCTGCAGTAATGTCTTCCGGTTGCAAACTAATTGACCCCATGGAAAAAGTAATGAAAGAATTACAGAAAAATGTTCTGCCATTTACAAAAAACGGAGAAGATCATTTCTTTACAACCGGAAATCCAAATATAATGCAACTGGCTGCATTAAACGGATTCAACGTTGACATTAAGACAATTAAACAGGTTTCTTTACCTACTTTAACCATGCTAAACCATTAGTAAATTCAACATGGTAGGAAACATAATTTTATCATAATAAAATGGTTTAGTTTCCGGTCGAAAATATATACATTTGTTTCTATTCTATAATCGTAACGATTAATTAATAAACCGTTTAAAATGAAAAACATACTTGTAGTAGGTGCAGGTGGACAGATTGGTTCAGAACTTGTACCTTTTTTGCGCAAGCAATACGGAGCAAACAATGTAATAGCTGCTGACATTGATGAAGATAAATGCAAAAAACTTTCTGAAGGCCCCTGGGAAAAATTAGATGCAACCGATGGAAATCGTTTTCTCGAAATTGTAAAAAAATACAAAGTCGACACGATTTACAACATGGTGGCGCTGTTATCGGCCACAGGAGAGAAAAACCCTGAACTTGCATGGAAAATAAACATGGGAGCACTGGAAAACAGCCTTAATATTGCAAAAGAACATAACTGCGCTGTATTTACACCAAGCTCAATTGGAGCCTTTGGCCCTACCACACCAAAAGACAATACTCCCCAGGATACCATCATGCAACCCAACACCATTTATGGGGTATGCAAAGTATCGGGAGAACTTTTAAGTAATTACTATTATCAACGTTATGGTGTAGACACCCGTTCGGTACGGTTTCCCGGAATTATTTCCAATGTAACACTACCCGGCGGCGGCACTACCGATTATGCAGTTGAAATATATTACGAAGCCATAAAAAAACAACAATACACCTGCAACTTACAAAAAGGCACCTTCCTCGATATGATGTACATGCCCGATGCGGTAAAAGCATGTGTAGATCTGATGGAAGCCAATCCAGAAAAACTTATACACAGGAACTCTTTCAACATTTCGGCAATGAGTTTCGACCCCGAAATGATCGGTGACGAGATTAAAAAACATATTCCCGAGTTTAATATGGATTATAATATTGACAAGGTTAAGCAAACGATTGCAGATAGCTGGCCAAACTCAATGGATGATAATTGCGCCAGGGAAGAATGGGGATGGAACCCTCAGTTTAATCTGGCCGCAATGACCATAGACATGCTGGAAAAAATTGAGGAAAAACATCAAAATGGCCTCATTTAGTCTCAGCAAGAAAACTACCTGTTTTTGGGTGTGCCTGGTAATAAAACTTCAAGAACAAGGCTTGGTATTTTGAAAATCAAGGAGTTTACTTTCGTAAGTGACTGTTTTCAAAATGGTCATAACGCAGTTATTGGAGTTTTCTTGCAGGCACTATTTAAAGAATAAATGAACAATTAGGGGATTAGCTCGTCGGTATAAAAAACAGGAAAAAATTATGTAAGTTTGTAGATATGTAATGGAATAAACTCTTTATGGATAAAATCAAACTTAAAGTACTGGGTATTTCTTATAGTCAAACACAAACCGGTGCTTATGCACTCATACTTGCTGAAGATAACGGAGAGCGGAGAATACCGATTATAATTGGTGGTTTTGAGGCCCAGGCAATTGCCATAGAACTCGAAGGCCTGAAGCCACCAAGACCCCTGACGCACGATTTATTTGTAAATTTTGCAGATGCATACAATATAAATATTATTGATGTAACAATTAACCGGCTCGAAGAGGGTATATTTTACAGCGAAATTACATGTGACAATGGAAACAGCCGCATTAAAATTGATGCCCGCACAAGTGATAGTATTGCTTTAGCGCTGCGCTTCAAATGCCCGATTTACACAACGCCGGCGGTAATGGAAAAAGCAGGTATTGAATTGGAAAATGAAAAAACCGATGACCGTGAAGCTGGTGTAAGTAAAACCACCCTCTCACGTGAAGAACAGAAAGAGAAATACGCCCAAAAAACACTGGAAGACCTGAAAAAAATGCTCAATGAAGCTATAGAGAAAGAAAACTACGAACTGGCTTCTGAACTAAGAGATGAAATAAATCAAAGAGAGAAAGAATAATATTATCCTTTCTCTCTTTTCTTTTATCTGATTCTTATAAAAACTTCGATAACTTATATCTTACCAGCCTCTTCGGCTTTTTTAATTTCTTCGGGATTGTGCTTATATTTAAACAGAATCATAAATGCGATTGCCACTAATAGTGAATAGATTCCAAAAATCGCCCATATACTATCCCAGTCTTTAACTCCGTTCGCGGTATAAAGATCAATAATCCAACCACTAAAGTAAGCACCGATCATGGCCCCGAAACCATTGGCCATAATGATAAACAAACCCTGTGCACTTCCACGAATCTCTGGTTTTGCCTCTTTTTCAACAAATAAAGAACCTGAAATATTGAAAAAGTCAAATGCCATTCCATACACGATATTTGAAAGTATGATCAGTGCAAGGCCAATACCAACAGGACTACCGGCACTGAATAGCATGAAGCGTAAAACCCATGCAAACATACTCATCAACATCACTTTCTTGATACCAAAGCGCTTTAAAAAGAAAGGTATAGTAAGAATAAACAACACTTCAGACATTTGTGAGATAGACATAATTATACCGTTATTTTTAACGGCAAAAGTGTCTTTAAACTCCGTAAGGCTGCCAAAGTCATGAATAAAGGCTTCACCCCACATATTTGTAATCTGCAAAGCAGCACCGAGTAAAATCGAAAAAATAAAGAAAATTGCCATTTTACGCTCTTTAAACAGCACAAAGGCATCAAGACCCAATGCCTTGTAGAGCGAAAATTTTTCGCCGGTTTTCGCTGGTTTTTGGGTTTTGAATGTTAAAGAATACAAACCCAATATGAGGGAGAATGCAGCGGCAAAATATAACTGATTTTCGCTGACGCCCCAACCAAGGAAATCAACAATCCAAACAGCAATAATAAAACCTATTGTACCCCAAACACGTATGGGAGGAAATGCTTTCACTACATCAAACCGCTCACGCTTAAGTATCTCATATGAAATACTGTTATTAAGTGATATAGTAGGCATGTAGAGCATTAAATAAATGAGCATTACAGGATATAATGCACTGAAAGTTTGCTCCTGTGCAGCCAGAAATAACATTCCGGCACCCAAAATGTGCAATGCTCCAAAAACAGTGTTGGGCTTAATATAGCGGTCTGCCAAAATACCCATCAATGCAGGCATAAAAATAGCACCTATACCTACGGCCATAAAAATGGCGCCAATTTGCTCTCCGGTAAATCCCAGCGTACTGTTCAAATATTTTCCAAAAGAGAGTAACCAGGTACCCCACACAAAAAACTGAAGAAAGTTCAGAATTGTAAGTCTTATCTTTACGTTGCTCATAGTATAAAAAAATATTGACCTTTGTGAAAGTCTGTATTATTGCCAAAAACAAGACTTTTTTTGGTCATAGTTAAGTCGACAAATATTGTAAAAATATATGTAAGTAAGAACTGTAGAATAATAAAAAAAATACCCTGATGCATAACAATCTAAATACCTGACCGATACAAAAAAGATAAAACAGACTATGAACCACCAAATATTTGTTACTAGCATAAAAATTAATCACCTAAAAACACAAAGATTTCGTCTTCACAACAGGATATAACCTTTATAACTTATTGATAGATTTAATAAAACCTCATTTGATTTCTCGTACCAATTATTCGGATAAAACAGCAAAAATATGTAATTTGCGATTCGAGATTAAGTCGAATAGGGATACGCTTTTTTAATACAATGGCAGAATGAAATATCTTTTAGTTTTTCTGGCGGGATTGTGTGTGCTGCCATATTTAAATGCTCAAAAAAGTTATCGGTATAACTTTGACAGGTACACAAATGAACAAGGTTTATCGCAGGGGCAGGTTTTTGACATCAGCCAGGATAAGACCGGCCGGATATGGATTGCAACCTATTCAGGCGGCATAACAATTCTCGATGGGCAAAAAGAAACATACCTCTCTGTTAAAGACGGCATGCCCTCCTACTCCACAACCTCGCTCTTTCTTGACCAAAAAGAACGCATGTGGATCGGAACAGCCAATGGACCCTGCTATTACGACGGCTATTCTGTAAAAACACCAGTAATAAGCGAACCTGTCCAAAAACTATTTGTCTGGGATATTGCAGCAGACCAAAATGGTAAAATCTGGCTGGCAACCGATCAGGGAATTTGGCATATTAAAAACGATACGGTCTACGTTGCTGACCCAGCCATTATGCAATATCCGTTTTACAAAATATCCAAACAGCCAGAAAAAAATCAATTATGGTTCTGCTCTGGAATTGCTGGTCCAATGGTATTACAAAAAGACTCCCTCACAAAAGCTCAAATTTCTATTACAGATGATGTGCTCATCGAAGATCTGTTTTTCACATCTAAAGAACATGTTTTTGTGGCATCAACAATGGGCCTGTTCGACTGCAAAGTTGAAGGCACAAAGCTGGAGGTTCAATCAAGAAAAATTCACGACCACCATGCCATAACCATGGAAATTGATAAAGCAGGGCGCCTTTGGGTAGGTACAGATGAAGCCGGTTTATTTATTTTCGACGAAAACGGTAATATTAAAAACATTACAGCTTATCAAGGCATTGGCTTTAACCGTATTTACAAAATATTTAAAGATAGCCAGCAAAACATATGGATCGGTACAGATGGTGCAGGTGTATCGATATTCAAAGGATTTAATTTTGCTGAACTGCGCATCGAAGAACTCTACCAACCTTCATTCGTAATGGATGTGCATATTGACAAAGCAAAAAATATGTGGGTAGCAACTGAAGGTCAGGGATTAATAAAGATATCAGAAAACAAACATGAGCATTTCACAACAGATAATGGCCTGAGCAGCAACTTTACAAACGAAATTGTTTCTTCGGAAAATGGGGAGGTATATGTAGCAACAAATACTGGTATTACCGTTTTTAGAAATGGTAAAATAAATTATCTCAGAAAGCCGGCCCACCTGGTTACAAACCTGATAGAGTCACTCATGCTGGATGATAAAGGACAATTATGGGCAGGGACATTTGGCCAGGGCTTACAATGTGTCAATACCCAAAAATTGTTTTCTTCAGCAAATGGTTTAAGTTCAGACTACATTTGGGATATTCTGCAGGCAGACGATAAAAGAATTTTTGTAGCCACCGATCAGGGTGTAAATGTTATTAAAGACAATAAAGTAGTTGATACGATAAATAAAGAAGACGGGCTACTAAATGAACACATAAGCTCGCTTTTACAGGATCGATATGATAACTTTTGGTTTGCAGCTGAGGGTGGCCTGGCCTGGTATAATGATGATTTACTCAAGTATTACCCCATCTCTGAATTAGCAAACAGCCATATTTTTTATTCCATCGTAGAAGATAAATATGGCCGGATTTTATTGGGTACAGAAAATGGTATCGTTTTACTCAATACAGATAAAAACGGTGTAATTTACGGAACACACCAGTACTCAAGAAATACTGGCTTCTTTGGTATTGAATGCAACTCCAATGCCGTTACAAAAAATGAAAAAGGAGAAATATTTTGGGGAACAGTTAATGGCGTTACCAAACAAAATCCAACTAAAGAAATTCAAACCAAAATTGTAGCAGATCCATTTATTCGTTCAATTCAGCTTTCAGAAAACAAAGACCATTTGCACGGTTATGCCGACTCCGTGGCACCCTGGTTCAATTTACCAGTTAACCTACATTTACCCTACAGCAAAAAAAATGTAACCATTAACTACGGAGCTCCTGAATTTGTAAACCAGGATAATTTGCTCTACCGTTACAAACTAGAAGGTCTGGATGAAACCTGGTCAAAACCCGGTGAGCAGACACAGGTAAGTTACAATCACTTATCTTCGGGCACCTATACATTCCGTGTACAAACGTTACATAGCGATTTCATGGACAAACCTGCCGGTGAAAAAACCTACACTTTTACCATAGACACCCCCCTTTATCAAACATGGTGGTTCCGTATTATAATGAGCGTAACACTTGTAACCATTGTATTACTATTCTGGAACTATAGAATATATGCTTTACGAAAAAGAAAGACTACACTTCAAAAATTGGTGAGAGAGCGAACTATTCAGTTATCGAGGCAAAAGAACCAACTCGAAAAAGCAAACAAAGAAATACGGCAAAGTGCTCAGCTTAAAGAGCAATTTTTGGCCAATACCAGCCACGAAATGCGAACTCCGCTGAATGTTGTCATTGGCTACAGTAACCTTATGCTTAATGCCCGTTTGGACAAACAGCACAAACGCTATATGGAGAATATCCGTTCATCAGGCGAACATCTAAAAGTGATTATCAATGACTTGCTGGACCTTTCAAAAATAGAAGCCAATAAGCTTACATTAAACAACACATCTTTTAATTACAGGCGCATCATTATCAACACCTTCAATGTTTTTCGCATTGAGGCTGAAAACAAAGGACTTAAAGCCGAATTAAATATTCAACGACCGATACATAAAATTATTGGAGACCCAGTAAGGCTCACACAGATACTTTCGAATTTATTGCGTAATGCAGTAAAATTTACAGAAGAAGGTTTTATCGGAATAACTACAAAAGAGGAAAAAATTGATGAAAAAAACATTGTAGTCCACATACAAATTAAAGACAGTGGTATAGGCATTCCCGACAGCAAAATAAATCAGATATTTGAAAGTTTTACACAGGTAAAAGGAAACCTGACACGTAAATATGGTGGAACCGGACTGGGTCTGGCTATAGTAAAAAAATTAGTAGAACTCCATGATGGAGATATAAATGTTGATAGCAAAGAAAACAAGGGCACGGTTTTTAATGTATCACTACCATATCAGATATCAACAGAGAACGAGACACCCCTAATTGAAGATTATAAAATCAGATTTGAAAAGATACTGGAAAATACCCGTATCCTTATTGTTGATGATAATGAAATCAATCTTTCACTGGCAATTGAAACACTACAGAAATTCAATCACAGTCTCAATATAGAAGTAGCATACAATGGTAAAGAGGCAATTGATATCCTCTCAAAAAAAGATTTTGATTTAGTTATTATGGATATTCAAATGCCTGTGATGGATGGATATGAAGCTACGAAATTAATTCGAAACCGCGAAGACCATAAACGCGACATCCCGATTTTGGGAATGACCGCCCACGCAATGAAAGATGAGCGCACCCGCTGCCTTGATCTGGGCATGAATGAATACCTGTCTAAACCGTTTTCTCCAGCTGATTTGTTAAACAAAATCAAAAAAATACTCGATATCTCACCTTCACCCGAGGTAAAACTTAACATACCAACCAAAGAAGGAAACAATGGTTTTAAAACAATCGACATTAGAAAAATCAAAGCGATTGTTGGAGACTCAATGGAGAAGGAAATTAAATATTTAAAATTACTTCAAAAAAATGCTCCTGACTTTATTCAAAAAATAGACAGAGGCATCCAAAAAAACGATTTCCGGGTAATAAAAGTATCTGCCCACTCGCTGAAATCAACTTTTAGGTATTACGGTGCCGAAGATCTTATGAATTTAAGTAAACAGGTTGAGTTGCTGGCTGAACAAGCACATGACCAGCCAAAAATTGAGCGCCTGTTAAAGGAAATTCAGGAGAAATGGGCAAATGTAGAAAAAGAGTTGACGGCCTACTTTTCGAAACAGAACTAAGACCGACACATTACTCAAAAAAACGCCCCAGATTGGTTCTTACAGATATATGATTTGTTGCCCCTGCTAAATGATAGGAAGCTCGCGCATATTCAATGTGGAAACCTTTGATTAGCACAGATGCCCCGAGACTAAATCCAACCATTCCACCTTTATCGATCATCTTCATTGTACTACGGCGATAATAGTTGTAACCTACCCTGGCTGAAATTCTCTTTGATGGGATAAACTCTAAGGCAAAAATCAGGTGCCGCATAATTTTTTCGGCGTCTTTTCTAATATAATCTGTTTCTATCTCTTCTGGAGGAAGATTAGTGTTATTAGGTGTAACAGTGTTGTTGTTTGTCAACAATAAATCAAAATCATGCAGGTGATGTGCCACAACAGAAAAACGAAATGGGGCATGCTCCAACCCTTTTGCAACTCCAAACTGATAATCCTGGGGCAATGGCTCATCCTCACCCTCAACATATGGTTCAATTTGAGTACCAATATTTTTGGCCATTAGCGATACTGTAAGCTGCAAATCAGGGTTATGATAGGTAAGAGCAGCATCAAAAGCCGCTGCCAGGGCATCGTAGCGATCAATTTTAGAATAAATCCCCTTTACGCTTGCTCCCAAACGAAGGTTTTTCATCAATGGTTGCGACCATCCGATGATGAGCGCATAATCACCACCGTTGAATGTACCCATATCATTACCAAATTGGTCAATACGGTCCATCTCCCCATAATTCATATATTGCAACCCTGCGCCTACAAAACCCAGCTCTTTTAAGTCATACCCCCAGGCTATCATACCCATGTTTACGCCCGGATGTAAGTTTGTAAAATTGAGCCCAACCTGCTGATCCAATTTTGGTTTTAACAGTGCCGGATTATCAGCTATAAAATTAATACTGCTGTCAGCACTCACAATTGGTGCTCCTCCCAGAGAAGCAGAATATGCAGAGGTGGGGACTGTTAAAAAGCGATATACCGATGATAAATCAGATTGCCCGAATCCACTCAATACACTTAAAATAAAAAATAAAATCCCAAAAAATCGATTCATAATTACATGCAAAACTTGATGTTTTTACTGGGTTTTCCAGCAGCTGTTTGGTATAACGGTTAAAACTATAAAAAAGTATAGAATAAGAACAACTAACAAAGTTATAATTAAACTTCCTCACTTAAGCGCCTGAAAATATGATATACTACAGGACAAGTAAAAGTGTTTTTAAGTGATACATTTATACGTTTCTGAAATCTGGGTTGATGCGTATGAGGATAATCGCGGCATGCTCGAGGTCGTTTTTCATAAACCATACAAAAGTTATCATCCATTAAAAACGGACAGGGCATAGACTTAAACACGTAATCACCATCTTCATCTGTGCGGAGGTAAGTCGAAATGAACTCACTATCTTTCATTTTCAGGTGTTTGGCCAGTCTTCTGATATCTGTATCGATAATGCGCGGCCCCAGAGACCTGCAACAATTGCCGCAATCCAAACAGTCAATATCCTCAAAAAGCTCCTCGTCCAATTGCTGGACGATGTCATCAAGATGCCGGTTTTTTTGTTTGCGCAATCGTTTTGCTGTCGCCTTATGTTCCTCATAATGACTTTGGGCCAGCATTTTTAAACGTTCGGGCTTTATCAGACTGCTCATTAAGGTTTAATTATATTCCAATTCTAAGCCATCCATTTCCTTTAATGCATAGTAGAGCAGGTTTATGGAATCTAAAACATCTTGTTTGTGCACACTCTCAATAACCTGGTGGATATGGCGTGTAGGAATACTAATTGCTCCGGCAATGGCGCCTCCCTTTACCATTCGCTGTAAATTGCCGGTATCGGTTCCTCCACCTGCCAACATCTCTGTCTGATAAGTGATATTATGTTTTTTGGCCGTGTTTTTCAGAAACTCAATCATTCTTAGATCAGATATGACCGAAGCATCCATAATTTTAATGGCTGTACCTTTCCCTAATGCAGAAACCTGTTCCTGTGGCTGTGAGCCCGGGGTATCAAATGCAATAGTAGTATCCAAACCAATAGCTATATCGGGTTCAATAGCCTGGGCAGCCACCTGGGCACCACGTAAGCCAACCTCTTCCTGTACAGTAAAAACAGCATAGAGATCATACGCCGGAGTTTCAGATTTTAAAAGCTCAAGCACCTGCTCAAGTATATAAACCGAAACCCGGTTGTCAAGTGATTTGCCATTAAAACAATCGCCCATTTCAATTAATTCACGATCTCGCGTTATGGCATTGCCAGGTTCAACAATCTCTTTAACCTGCTCTGTATCCATCCCTGTATCGATAAAAAAATCAGATATTTCTACATTTTTTTTTCGCTCCTCAGGTTTCATAATATGCACGGGCTTACTGCCCATAACGCCTTTTATATCTTGTTTTCCATGCACTACCACACGTTGTGCAGTAAGGGTTTTGGGGTCGAAGCCTCCCACCGGATGGAAACGAATAAAACCATTATCGTCGATATGGCTCACCACAAATCCAATTTCATCCATATGAGCAGCAACAAGCACTTTTTTATCAGTTTTTCCTTTACGATAGACAACCAGGTTTCCCAGGCGGTCAACCCATAATTTGTCGGCATTTTGTGCTACTACATCTTTTACCAGATTTCTCACTTTATGCTCAAACCCCGATGCACCGGGTGTTTCACTAATTGCTTTTAAGCGTTCAAATTTATTTTCCTTTAGCATAGGTTTATATGATTTTTTCGCCATTTTTAAATTCACTGGCAGAAGATTTAATTATCATCCGCACGCCGTCAATTTGTTTTAGTTGGAATGGATCAAAAAATGACTCCACTCCTTCGGTCCGGATTAAAAATTTCACATCTGACCACTCCTCCAGCAAATGTAGTTGCTGCCCCCCCATGGGAACATCTTCAAACAGCTCTTTGTTTATGTTTTCTTGTGGTGGTGTAGCGTCAATTTTCTTACTATTCTCAATTAAATGTATAAACTGACCAGACTCCTCATCGGTCCAAACATATTTCTCAAAAGACACAAGTTGTTGTTCATATACTTTCTCAATTGGGTCAGGTGCACGATTTAAAATATCTTCATGACTCAATTGAACCCCGATAAGTTCAGCAATAATGTAGCACATCTTCCATGGTGGCAAGTCAGTTATGATACCATAGACATCGGGGAATTCTATATCTTCCTCCAAGTAAAAAACATTACCCATAGGAAATTATTTTTCGAGGTGTACCAGTGCTTCCCTGGCGGCATTTTGTTCCGCCTCCTTTTTAGATCGTCCCTTACCTATTCCAAGATCCTGTTCATCGAGTAAAACACGGGTTTCAAATTCCGGATTATGGGCATTTTCATTATTTACACAGGCGGTTTCAAAACGAACCGGATTTTTATGCTTTTGTGCCCATTCTATCAGGAGGCTTTTATAGTTTGTGTCGCGGCGTTTCATGTCATCCATATCTACAAGAGCCTCCAGAATACGGTTGATGATAAACTCACGGGTTTTTTTATATCCTTTATCGAGATAAACGGCACCAATAAATGCTTCAAAAAAATCGCCCAACACATGATTGGTTTGTTCTTTATCGAGTGAGCGGGTAAATAACAATTGATCCAGACCTGTACGCTCAGCGAGTTCGGTAAGAGTTTGTCCATTTACCAGCTTCGATCTGAATTTGGTTAAAAAACCTTCGTCTTTTTCAGGAAACCGGTTGTAAAGGTATTCTGCTACCACAGCTCCAAGAATGGCATCACCAAGAAATTCGAGTCGTTCATTATTAATGAGCTGCTTTTTGTAATAAAAAGAAGCTGACCTGTGAATACAGGCCAGCTTATAAAAAATTATCTTGCCCGGACGAAATCCGGTAACATTTTTAATAGATTTTTTGAACGATTTATCGTTATCAAAAGTAATTTGATGAGCAGTAAAATTAATTTTACTCCACACTACTCTGCTCTTTTAAATAAAATCGTAGCATTATGTCCACCAAATCCAAAGTTATTGGTCATGGCAATTTTGATTTCGCGTTTTCGTGCTTTATTAAACACAAAATCAAGCTTGTTGTCAATTTCTTCGTCTAACTCGTTCAAGTTAATTGTAGGTGGAATAATTTGCTTAGTTAAAGCATGGATTGTGGCCATACTTTCAAGAGCTCCTGCAGCTCCCAACAAATGCCCTGTCATAGATTTAGTAGAGTTAAGCGCTATTTTATAGGCATGCTCTCCAAATGCTTTAAGGACTGCTTTGGGTTCTGCGATATCACCCAAACCGGTTGATGTTCCATGCGTATTGATATGGTCAACATCTTCAGGTTTGATATTAGCATCATTCATGGCCATATGCATAACTTTTTTGGCACCTTCTCCTTCTGGTTCGGGGGCCGTCATGTGGTGAGCATCGGCATTAAGGCCTACACCAATAATCTCGGCATAGATTTTAGCACCCCTTTTCACGGCGTGATCATAATCTTCAAGAATCATTGCTGCACCACCTTCGGCCATAACAAAACCATCACGATCTTTGTCGAACGGTCTGGATGCGGTTTTAGGGTCATCATTACGTGTTGAGATGGCTTTCATCGAATTAAAACCACCCACACCTGCTTCATCAATTGCGGCTTCGGAACCACCTGCTACCATTACATCGGCAAATCCAAGTCGGATGTAATTTACTGCATCGATAATTGCATGCGTTGATGATGCACAAGCCGAAACAGTGGTAAAGTTTGGTCCGCGAAGACCATGCTTAATTGAAATGTGACCCGCTGCAATATTGGCAATCATTTTGGGAATGAAAAAAGGGCTGAACCTGGGTTGTCCATCGCCAGTGGCCCAGCTCCCAATTTCTTCTACAAAGGTTTGCAATCCACCAATACCAGCACCCCAAATTACTCCTGCCCGATCTCTGTCGGCTTCATTAAAAACTATGGCTGAATCCTTAATTGCTTCGTCAGCAGAAATCATCGCAAACTGAGAATAGAGGTCATGTTTACGTAATTCTTTTCTGTCGAAATAATTTTTAGGGTCATAGTTCTTAACTTCGCAGGCAAAATGGGTTTTAAAATTTGAAGCATCGAAACGAGTTATCGGAGCTGCTCCACTAACTCCATTCACCATGTTCTCCCAGGTCTCGGAAGTATTATTTCCGAGTGGGTTAATGGTTCCCATTCCGGTAACTACTACGCGTCTGATGTTCATTTTAGTTAATTTAGGGTAAGAATTAAGTCTTACTTGGTGTTGTCTTCGATGTATTTAATTGCGTCACCTACTGTTGCAATTTTTTCAGCTTGATCATCTGGAATAGCTAAATTGAATTCTTTTTCGAATTCCATGATCAATTCAACTGTGTCGAGTGAATCAGCTCCAAGGTCGTTTGTGAAACTTGCTTCAGCTGTTACTTCGCTCTCATCAACACCTAACTTGTCAACGATAATGCTATTTACACGAGATGCAATGTCTGACATAGCTTATAAAATTTAAGTTAATATTACCCTGCAAAGAAATGAAAATTGCTTTTAAATATAAAAATATTTAGCAAAAAAAAAGCGTTTTAGATGCCTACAAACTAGCTAAAGCGTTAAAATACAATGCTATTAAAGGTCGTTTTATATTAAATTATTTTTAATTCTTTAATCTTTTTTAGAAAAAAACCACTTTTGATTTGGAAAATGGATTTACTCGCCATATATTTGCAACCGCAAAACAATGCGGGGTAGAGCAGTTGGTAGCTCGTCGGGCTCATAACCCGGAGGTCGGAGGTTCGAGTCCTTCCCCCGCTACTAGAACAGAAGGCTGGAAAATATTCCGGCCTTTTTTTATGCGCAATGGCTATGTTTACTGTTTATGTCCTTTATGCACCCAAGTTTGATAAGATTTATATCGGATACTC
>Ga0102940_1001034_pt1 | contig 18524 bp, 17 predicted proteins | sample SalPonR2_C_D1_MG_FD_78215 | JGI IMG/M metagenome (GOLD analysis project Ga0102940, IMG submission 78215) | Salt pond soil microbial communities from South San Francisco under conditions of wetland restoration - Salt Pond MetaG R2_C_D1_MG | ecosystem: Environmental > Aquatic > Marine > Intertidal... | reverse complement strand
GCAGGCGATCAGGGCAGGCGATCAGGACTCGAGGCGGTCGCGGGCCCGTTTGTCGGTATAGCTGATCCACGCCTCGGCCACGGTGCAGGCATTCTCCAGCATCGGCAGGTGGCCGGTATCGGGCAGCAGCAGCACCTCGGCGTTCGGCATGACGCGTTCCAGGATCGCGGCGCCGGCCGGATTGAGGACCTGGTCGGAGCGGCCCCAGACGATCAGCGCCGGCGTCGCCAGCCCATCGGCAAGGACATCCAGCGGCTCGGAGTCGTAACGGATCGCGTCGAACGCGCGCTGGTGCTCGATCGTGCGGCGCTCTGCCCGCGCGGCCAGGTAGCGCATCAATGGCCCCGGAATCCACGGTGGATGCACGAAGCAGTAGTCGATCAGCCGACGGAAGTCATGGGCGTCCCGCACCACCAGCGGGTTGTGCCGTTCCTCGGCGATTTCCTGGAACAGTGGCGAATGCGGCGCTTCGAGCACACCGCCTGGCGCCAGCAGCCACAGCGCGCGAACCCGGTCGGGGGTCTGGCGGGCGATTTCGGTGGCGATATAGCCGCCCATCGAACTGCCACCCAGATAGCACTGCTGGATGCCGAGCTCGTCCATCCAGGCCAGCACCTGCTCGGCCTGAGCGCTGATCCGATAGTCCGGCGGGTCGTCGACGCGGGTCTCTCCGAAGCCCGGCAGGTCGGGCGCAAGAACGCGGAAGTGGCGGCTGAGATGCCGTGCGACCCGGTTGAAGTGGTCGGCGTCGGCGTTGAAACCGTGCAGCAGCACCAGCGTTTCGCCGCGCCCGCCCTCGAGCATGTGCCAATCGATCGATCCCGTGCTGACGCGGCAGGACCGGAGCCGGCCATGCCGTCGATCGAGCGCCCGGAAGGCGATCGCGAACGGCGCCGGCCAGAACCGCCACAGCAGTGCGGCGATCAGCAGCGCAAGTCCCAGCGTAAGCAGCGGCGTCATCGTTCCCTGGTGATAGAATGCCGACTCCTAGTGTAGTGGGATTCGAACCACTGTCCAGACACTCGTCGGGACGGGGTTCTGCCGGGCCGCCTCGCCGGCCGCCGGTCGGATCCACGCCGAAGTCCGGGCGGGCACGGCCACCCGGTCGACGTCGATTCCCGAAGTGATCCAACGCCCTGCAGCCCGGGGCCCGAGGCCGAACCGCGCATGGACGAATCGATTCTGCAGCAGTTCCGCCGGGACGGCTTCTGGATTGCCCGGCAGGCATGCCCGCCTGAACGCGTCGATGCGATGCGAGAGGTGGCCGAGGCCGCCCTGGTCCGGCGCCGCCGGCCGTTCGAACTGGAAAGCGAGGTCGGCTATCCCGGTGCGCCCCGTGAGAACGCGCCCGGCAGCGATACGATCCGCCGGCTGCTCGATGCGCTGGCGCTGGATCCGGTCTTCTTGGATTGGGCCTGCGATCCGATGCTGGTTGCCCGGCTCCGGGCGCTGCTGGAAGCTGAATCCATCCGTGTCGTCCGCGCCCACCACAACTGCGTGATGACCAAGCTGCCGGCGTTTTCCAGCGCAACCGGCTGGCACCAGGATCTGCGCTACTGGGCCTTCGAGCGCCCGGAACTGATCAACGCCTGGACGGCGCTCGGTGTCGAAGCCGAAGGCAACGGCGGCATGCGCGTCATTCCCGGTTCGCATCGCGCCGCGTTCGAGCCGGAAAGTTTCGACGACCAGCGTTTCTTCCGCACCGACGCGGCGCCCAATCGTGCGTGGCTGGACCGCGCCGTCCAGATCGACCTGGAGCAGGGCGACGTGCTGTTGTTTCACGCCGGCCTGCTGCATGCCGCCGGCGCCAACCGCACCGATCGGCGCAAACTTTCGGTGGTCTTCTCCTACCGCGCGGCCGACAACCTGCCGCGCCCGGGTTCGCGCTCGGCCGCTCGCGCCGACCTCGATCCCGATCCAGTCACCGCTGCTTTGATCGATCGCCCGGCGGACCCGGACGCATGAAGCTGATGCTGGCCATGACCGCGGCGATGATGCTCATCGTCGCCAGCGCCAACGTGCTGGTTCAGTATCCGGTCAACGACTGGCTGACCTGGGGCGCGCTGACCTACCCGATCAGCTACTTCGTCACCGATCTGACCAACCGCCTTCGCGGGCCGATGGCCGCCCGGCGAGTGGTCTGGGCCGGCTTCGCGCTGGCGGTCCTGCTCTCCGCGGTACTGGCCACCCCCCGCATCGCACTGGCCTCCGGCACCGCATTCCTCGTCTCGCAGCTGCTCGACGTGGCGGTCTTCGACCGGCTGCGCGGCCGCGCCTGGTGGCAGCCACCGCTGTTTTCCTCGGTGGTCGGTTCGGCGGTCGATACTGCGCTGTTCTTCGCGCTGGCCTTTGCCGGAACGACGATGCCCTGGGTCACCCTGGCGATCGGCGACTACGGCGTGAAGGTCGCGATCGCGGTGGTCATGCTGGCCCCGTGGTGGTGGGTGGCCCGCCGGGCAGGGCGCAAGGCGGAGTCCGGCCATGGGTGAATTCTTTTCGGTCGCCTGCGCGGCGGCCTGGGCGATGGCGGTGGTGCTGTTCCGGCGCTCCGGCGAAACGCTGCCGGCCTTCGAGCTCAATCTGTTCAAGAACCTGCTTGGACTGGCCCTGCTGGTGCCCACCGTTCTGCTTACCGAGGGGCTTTCGCTGCCCACCTATACGCCTTCGCAGTGGGTGATCGTTGCGGTGTCCGGGGTGGTCGGCATCGCGGTGGCCGACACCTGGTACCTGCGCGCCCTGAACCTGATGGGCGCGGCCCGGACCGGCGTGACCGCCAGCCTCTACAGCCCGTTCGTGATCCTGCTGTCGATCCTCTTTCTCGGTGAGGTGCTGGCGCTCTGGCAGCTGGCCGGATTCGTGCTGGTCCTCGGCGGCATCCTGCTGGTCACCTGGCGCACGAACCGGATGGACATCACCATGCGAGCGCTGAAACTCGGCGTCGCCTACGGCGCCGGCGCGGTGCTGCTGATGGCGATCGGCGTGGTGATGGTCAAGCCGGTGCTGGAAGGCGACGACTTCTTCTGGACCGTGGCGCTGCGGCTGGCTGCCGGCACGGTCGCCATGCTGGCGCTGGTCGGCGTGGCCGGCAGCGGACGGCGGGTGATGGCGCGCTACCGTCAGCCGCAGCCGTGGCCGACGGTGATCCTGGCCTCGTTCCTGGGCACGTACCTGTCGATGATTCTGTGGCTGGCCGGCTACCGGTTGACCGATGCGTCGATTGCCTCGGTGCTCAACGAAACGGCTGCGGCCTTCATCGTGCTGTTCTCGTGGTGGGTGCTGAAAGAGCCGCTGAGCGGGCGACGGATCGCCGGCGTCGTGCTGACCTTCGCCGGCGTGTTCGTCATCGTTTCAGTCTAGTCTCCGCACCGGCGGGTCGGCCGGCGTCGGCGCGTCGCCGCGCTCGCCAGCGCCACGCGCTGATCGGCGCCCGGCAGACCAGTTCGTACAGCACCACCGCCACCACGATCCCGATGCCGGTCCAGGTCAGCGACGCGATGTCCAGCGGGATTGCCGGCACGAAATCGCCGGCCGCGCGCTCGGCGATGGACCACTCGCCGTGACGCAGCAGCGCCAGGGGGCGCAGCAGATCCGGCGCGTCCTGGATCCGTTGCTGGAGAGCAAGCAATTCGTCGAGCCGCTGCTGCAGTTCGGCCACCGCAGTGGTACGGCCTTCGGGCGCGAGCCAGGGCAGCAACTCGCCGGCGGTGACCTGTTCGACGGTTCGGCGCGCTTCGTCGACGTGGCCGCCGAGGCGCTGCAGGTAGGCCTGGGTGAATGCCGGTGCCTGCGACAAGGAGATGCCTCCGGCACCCCCGAACGCGGCGCTGGCCAGGTGATCCAGTCTCCGGGTCAGCCAGCTCACCGCCGAGGATCGCCCGGCTCGACCGACCGTTCGAGGTCGTTGCCGTCTCGGGGTCCGTCGTGGCCGGCCTCGGCGAGGTTCTCGTGAAGCGCCGCTTCGCGTTCGCTGCCGGGCACCGGGTCGTGCCCGCCTGCACACAAGGGCTGGCAGCGCAGGATGCGTTTGAAGCCCATCCAGCTCCCGCGGCCCGCGCCGTAGAGCTCGATCGCCTCCTCGGTGTATCGCGAACAGCTGGGCGTGAAGCGGCACTGCTGGCCGATCAGCGGCGACAGCGTGCGTCGGTAGAGATGGATGAGGCCGATCAAGAGCCGTTGCATCACCATTGTGTCCGAGTGCGGAACGAGGTATATAATCGCGGGTTTGTCACTGCGCTGGCCGACGATCCGGCCGACCATCGGGATGAATCCATGCCAACCGACCGAGTGAAACTGCCGAAGAACTATCGGCCGTCCGAGAAAGAAGAATACATGAACGCCAAGCAGCTGGAATATTTCCGCCAGAAGCTGCTGGCTTGGCGTCAGGACCTGATCGACGAATCACAGGAAACGATCAACAACCTGCGCGGCGAGGTCCGGGATGTCGGCGACGAGGCCGAACGCGCCTCGCGAGAGACCGAGAACAGTCTCGAGCTGCGCACCCGTGACCGGTACCGCAAGCTGCTGGGCAAGATCGATCAGGCGCTGGCGCGGATCGACGACAACAGTTACGGCTTCTGCGAGGAAACCGGCGAGGAGATCGGCCTGGCTCGCCTCGAGGCCCGTCCGATCGCCACGCTGTGCCTGGATGCGCAGGAGCGGTGGGAATTGAAGCAGAAGCAGATGCGCGACAGCCGCTGACGGTCGCGCAGCCCATACGATTTCGTTTATGATCGGGGCTCGACGCCCGATTCGGCACGCTTTGAGGGAGAATTTCGATGAAACGTCTGGCCCTGGCCATTTCCGCCGCGCTGCTGGCGAGCACCTCTGCGCTGGCGCAGGATACGTTCTACGACGACCGGTGGTACGTCACCGTATCGGGTGGCGCGACCATTGTCGACAACGACCGACTGGCCGACGAAGACTGGCCGTATCTCGGCGTGTCGATCGGCAGGTTCTTTTCGCCGAACTTCAGCCTCGAGCTCCAGCTCGATACCTACGAGTCCGAGTTCGACGGCATCACCGTCCCGGCCGGCGCCAGCTCGTCGTTCGAGAAATTCGGCTACGGCCTGTTCGGTCGCTACTACTGGGGCGACTTCGACCGCTGGCATCCGTTCCTGATGGCCGGGGTCGGCATCCAGGAGCACGACAACTTCCTCGACGACGGCCGCGACGCGTTTGCCTCGGTCGGGCTCGGTGCCACCGCCGATTTCGGTGATCACTGGGCACTGCGCACACAGTTCGAAGCTCGCTACGACAACGACCGCGCAACCTTCGATACCGACGACGGCTTCTGGGACGTGATCATCTCGGCCGGCCTGAGCTACAAGTTCGGTCAGCCGCCGGCGCCACCGGCCCCGCCGCCCGAGCCCGAGCCGATGCGGGCCGCCCCGGAACCGGAACCCGCTCCAGCCCCGCCGCCGCCGGTCCCGGAACCCGAGGTCATCCTCGAACTGGATGCCGAAGTCACTTTCGAATTCGACTCGGCGGTACTGCTGTCCGAAGCCGAGGCCGAGCTGAATCAGGTCGTCGACATCATGGACGCAGCCGAGGACATCCTGCTGGTCGAGATCGCCGGCCACACCGACAGCGTCGGGCCCGAAGCCTACAACCAGGGCCTGTCGGAGCGCCGTGCACAGTCGGTGGCCGACTACCTGGCCGCCCAGGGCGTCTCGCGCGAACGGATGCAGGTCGCCGGCTACGGCGAATCGCGTCCGAAGGTGCCGAACACGTCTCCTGAAAACCGACGCATGAACCGGCGCGTCGTGATTTCGGTGATCGAGCGGCTCTGACGTTCGGCTGCAACCTGACCGACTCGAGGGCCCGCCGCGTGCGGGCCCTTTTTTTGGAATGAGGGACGGGACTAGGGGCGAGGGACGAGGGGCGAGTGCTCGACGTCAGGGGCGGGGGCGTGCGCGCGTGAGCCAAGCCCTGCCGAACTAGCCCCTCGCCCCTTTCCCCTCGCCCCTATCAATGAGCGCTTGCCGCGCGCGGGCCTTGATCGCGCCCAGCATGCTGGCCAGGCCGTTGGCGCGGGTCTGCGAGAGGTGCTGGCTCAAACCGATGGCGTCGACGAAGTCGGGCGGGGTGTCGACGATTTCCTGTGCGCTGCGCCCGGAGTAGACGCGCAGCACGAGAAAGATCAGGCCGGAGACGATCGCGGCATCGCTGTTGGCGCGGAAGACCATCCGGTCGGTATCGCCCTCGGCGACCAGCCAGACCTGCGACTGGCAGCCGTCGAGCAGGGCCTCGTCGCGCTGTTCCTCCGGCGCCAGCGGTTCCAGCTTCCTGCCGAGATCGATGATGTACTGGTAGCGGTCCAGCCAGTCGTCGAACAGTTCGAACTCGCCGATGATCGCCTGCTGTTCTTCCGCCGCCGGGGTCATGCCGAACCCCCGGCGCGGACCTGCCAGCGCGTTCCGTCCGGGCCGTCTTCCAGCTCGATGCCCTGCGCGGCGAGTTCGTCGCGGATCCGGTCGGCGGTGGCGAAGTCGCGTGTCCGGCGCGCGGCGTTGCGCTGCTCGATCAACGCCTCGACGGCCTCGGCGTCGACCTGGTCGTCGGACCTGCGCGCCGCGTTCCAGGCATCCGGGTCCTGCAGCAGGCCCAGTACTGCGGCCGATTCGCGCAGGACGGCGCCGTGTTCCGCGCGCGCTTCCGGGTCGCCGACCTGCGCGGTTTCCCGGGCCAGCCGATTGATTTCGGCCAGCGCGGCCGGCGTGTTCAGGTCGTCGTGCAGCGCGTCGAGCACCGCCGGGTCTACGCTGCCGTTCGTCGTTGCACCGCTTTCGGCGAGCGTTCGATAGAGCCGATCGAGCGTCGTGACGGCCTGGGTCAGCGCTGCCTCGGACCAGTCCAGCGGCTGACGGTAGTGGGCCGAGAGCAGCAGGTAGCGCATCGCCTCGCCCGGCCAGTGCTCGAGCAGGTCGTGCACGATCTGCGTGTTGCCGAGGCTCTTGGACATCTTGCGTTTCTCGACGGTCACGAAGCCGTTGTGCAGCCAGTACCGGGCGAAGGTCTCCCGACCGTGGCAGCAGCGGCTCTGGGCCACTTCGTTCTCGTGGTGCGGGAACACCAGGTCCTGGCCACCGGCGTGGATGTCGATGACCTCGCCGAGGTGCGCTGCGCTCATCGCCGAGCACTCGATGTGCCAGCCCGGCCGACCGCGACCCCAGGGGCTGTCCCATCCGGGCTGGGTATCGTCGGACGGCTTCCACAGCACGAAGTCGCCCGGGTTCCTCTTGTACGGGGCGACCTCGACCCGCGCGCCGGCGATCATTTCGCGCCGATCCCGGCGGGACAGGGCGCCGTAGTCCTCGAAGGTGCCTACATCGAACAGGACGTGGCCTTCGGCGGCATAAGCGTGGCCGCGTTCGATCAGCTGCTCGATCATCGCGATGATCTCGTCGATGTGATCGGTCGCACGCGGCTCGACGGTAGGAGGGCCCACGCCCAGCGCGGCCATGTCGGCGCGGTACGCCTCGGTAAAGCGCTCCGTGATCTCGCCGATCTCGATGCCCTGCTCGTGAGCGGCGGCGTTGATCTTGTCATCCACATCGGTGATGTTGCGGGCGTAGACCACGTGGTCGTCGCCGAACTGCCGCCGGAGCAGGCGATGCAGCAGGTCGAAGATCACCGCCGGGCGCGCGTTGCCGATGTGCGCGTAGTTGTACACCGTCGGCCCGCAGGCATACATCGTTACCCGCTGAGGGTCCTGTGGTTCGAAGGGTTCCTTGCGTCGGTTCAGCGTGTTGTACAGGATCAGGGACATGCGGTTTCCGTGGGCCGTGTTGGGGCGTTTTCGACTGGGTCCGAGGCAGCACGCGAGCTTGCTACACTGCCGGGATTCAGTCTAACGAATCCGGTTCAACGCCATGAGCTCCCGCCCCGATTTCCTGCCGCCGACGCGGCACTACGCCGACCATGTCGAATCCCTGATGGAAAAGGCCATCCAACGGATCGGCGAGGCCGGCTACGATCGCCTGCTGATCCACAGCGGCCGGTCCCGTCCGCGGTTCCAGGACGACTATCACGCGCCGTTCCGCGCGCACGGACATTTCGTCCACTGGCTGCCGCTGCCGACGCATGCCGACTGTCTGCTCGAGATCGCGCCGGGTCGCCGGCCCAGGCTCTGGCTGTGCGAGCCCGACGACTTCTGGCACGCGCCGCCGTCGCCGCCGGAGCCCTGGTGGGCGGACCACTACGACATCGAGGTCGTCACCGGAAGCGCGGGCTGGGCGCACCTGCTCGAGGTCGAAAAGGCCACTGCGCTGATCGCCGATCCGCTCGATTTTCCGGAACTCGGTCGGCATGCCGACCTCAACCCGGGGCCGCTGTTGCGCGGGCTCGACGAAGACCGGACCGTCAAGACGGACTGGCAGCTGGACTGTCTCCGAGCGGCCAGCCGGCGTGCCGTCGCCGGTCACCGCGCGGCCCGGAACGCGTTCGACCGCGGCGGTTCGGAGCTGCACATCCACCTCGCCTACCTGGAGGCTGCCGCGCACGATCCGAACGATCTGCCGTACAACAGCATCGTGGGGCTGAACGAGCACGCGGCCGTTCTCCACTACCAGCTGCGCGACGCCGTCACGCCCGCCGAACACCGCACCTTCCTGATCGACGCCGGCGCCGACTGCCACGGGCTGGCCTCGGACATCACCCGGACCTGGGTCCGCTCGGCCGACGGCGTGTTCGCCGACCTGCTGGAGGAAATGGACGCCCTGCAGCAGCGCCTGGTCGCGCGGATGCAGCCGGGCATGGACTACGTGATGCTGCACGAGGAAGCCCACCGCGGCGTGGCGCAGATCCTGCACGATGCCGGGATCGTCCGGATGTCGGTCGATGCGATGATCGAGGCGCGGGTGACGAGTCGGTTCTATCCGCACGGACTCGGCCACCATCTCGGTGTGCAGGTCCACGACGTGGCCGGCCGGTTCGCGCCGGACGGCCGCGAACTGCCGCCGCCCGACGCCCATCCCTTCCTTCGCCTGACTCGAACGCTGGAGGCCGGCAACGTGGTCACCGTCGAGCCGGGCCTGTACTTCATCCCGAGCCTGCTGGCCGATCTGCGCGAAGGCGGGCTCCGCGACCGGTTCGACTGGGACGCGATCGAAGCCCTGGTTCCGTACGGCGGCATCCGGATCGAGGACGACGTGGCCGTCCGGCGCGGCGGCGCCCCGGAAAACCTGACCCGCGAGGCATTCGCCGCGGCAGAGACCTGATGCCCGAGCTGCGTTCGTCGAGCGCAAGGCTATGATCCGAAACGAAAAACGGCACCCGCAACGGTGCCGTTCAACGATCGGTTCGCGCCGGGACCGCGAACCTCGAGTTCATCGTGGTCGGGGTGAGAGGATTCGAACCTCCGGCCCCTGCCTCCCGAAGACAGTGCTCTACCAGGCTGAGCTACACCCCGAACGAAGCGCGGAAGTATAAACCGACTTGTCCGGGCTGGCAACCGTTGGGTCGAAATCGGCGAAGTGGCGCGAAATTAATCGGTGAAATGGCCGATTTTCGATCGAATTCGCGTGCGTTCCGGCGTTCGGATTCGTTAAAATCCTGTAATCGGGATGTCACGGAGACTCCGTACCGTGCACCTGTTCTTGAGGTGCGGCCGGATCCGTGTACCCCGGGGACGTCCGACGTTAACCATCCATTTCCACCTGGAGTTTGTCTGCATGAAACCCACGAGCCTTACGCACAGCCTGCGCGCGCTGTTCGTGTTGTTCGCCGTGAGTGTCCTTGCCGTTTCGACGGCGACGGCACAGACCACGTCGTCCAACTTGCGCGGCCAGATCATCTCCGAGGACGGCACGCCGATCCAGGGCGCTGCGGTCGAGATCATCCACATGCCGTCGAACTCCGTTTCGCGGGCCGAGACCAGTCCGACGGGCCAGTTCTTCCAGGGCGGTCTGCGCGTTGGTGGTCCCTACAACATCACAGTGACCGCAGACGGCTACCAGGTACAGCGGCTCGAGGGCGTGTTCCTGGATCCGGGCGCACAGGATCCGTTCCGATTCACGCTGGCCGAGGCTGCAGCCGACCTGGAAGCCGTCCGGGTGACCGGCGCGATCATTTCGCAGGCCGCCGAGCTGAACAACGGCGTGGGTTCGACCTATTCCGCCGCCGATATCGCTAACCAGCCGGCGACCGACCGCGATGTCGTCCGCACGTTGCTGCGCGATCCGCTGGCCCAGTCCGACGGCGTCGGCAACTTGTCGGTCGGCGGCGTCAACCCGCGCTTCAACGCGTTCACCATCGACGGCGCGGCCCAGACCGACGACTTCGGCCTGAGCTCCGGCACCTACGCGACCGCGCGCTCGCCGATCAACCTGGACGCCATCGAGTCGGCCAGCCTGGTCGCGGCCGATTACTCGGTGCTTGCCGCAGACTTCCGCGGCGGCCTGATCGACGTGGTCACCAAGTCCGGCACCAACGAATGGGATGGTTCGGTCTTCTACGCCTACAACGATGACAGCTTCGTCGGTACCGACTTCGACGGCGGCAGCTTCGATCCGGGCAACTTCGAAGAGAAGGAATACGGCGTGACCCTCGGCGGTCCGATCCTCAAGGACAAGCTGTTTTTCTTCCTGTCCTACGATGAATACGAGAACGCTGCGCCGGTGGACTTCCAGCAGTTCGATCTGAACAACGGAGTCGACCCGGCCTTCTTCAACGCGGTTCGGGAAATCACCCAGCAGGTCTACGGTTTCGATCCGGGCGGTCGTCCGCAGGTCGCCAACGTGCCGGAGACCTCCGAGCGTACGCTGGCCAAGGTGGACTGGAACATCAACTACGACCATCGCGCGTCGTTCACTTACCAGAACACCCAGGAAACCGACACCTCGGTCGGTGCCGATGAGTTCACCGGTGCCTGGTACGACGTCCCGAACGAGATCGATGCCTATACGCTGCAGCTGTTCAGCGATTGGTCCTACAACTTTTCGACCAGCCTTCGCGTCAACTACGTCGAAAAGGTTCGCGGCCAGAACTGCCGCGTCGGTCGCGGATTCGGCCAGATCACCTTCGACGACTGGAACGCCGACGCCGTGGCCGGCAGCCCGCTGGAAGGGCTGCTCGGCGATGACGAAGTCAGCTTCACCCTCGGCTGCGATCGTTTCCGCCACGCAAACGCGTTCGACGACGAGCGCCTGGACATCCTGCTGTCCGGTGAGTACTTCGCCGGCGACCACGTCCTGACTTTCGGCGTCGACTACGAGCAGTACGAATTGTTCAACCTGTTCGTGCCGCGCTCCAACGGTGAATTCACGTTCAACAACTTCGACGAGTTCGTCAACCGGACGCCGGGCCGCGTTCGCTACGAGAACGTCACGAGCAACAACGCCAACGACGGCGCCGCGGCCTGGGGATACGACCAGATCGCGTTCTTCGTCCAGGATCGCTGGCAGATCGCGCCGGACTTCGAGCTGAGCGCGGGCGTTCGCTACGAGCGCTTCCTGCAGGACGACCGGCCGGCCTTCAGCAACGCCATCAACAACGCCTATGGCGTCAACACGTCCAGCAACCTGGACGGCAACTCGCTGTTCCTGCCGCGCGTCGGCTTCCTGTGGACGCCGGCAGCCCGCACCACGTTGTCCGGTGGCTTCGGCCTGTTCTCCGGCGGCAACCCGGAAGTCTGGGTGTCCAACGCGTTCCAGAGCGCCACGTTCTTCGCGCAGACCTTCGACGCCACCAACGTCGATATCGGCAACGTGCCGCAGGAGCTTCAGGATGCCGTCGCTCAGGGAACCGCTGTGCCGATCGACTACATCGCCGAAGACTTCGAGACGCCGTCGGACTGGAAGGCCTCGCTGCGCTTCGAGCAGGGCTTCGACCTGAACAACGTGTTCGGCATGGACCTCGGCGACAACTACCGCTTCACTGCCCAGTACCTGTACACCAAGGTCAACGACGGTTTCGTCTGGCGCAACCTGGCCCAGACCCAGCTGGCTGAAACCCAGCCGACCGGGGTCGCTCCGGACGGCCGCGTGATCTACGCCGACCTGGACGACCTGGGCATCAACAACCTGACCCAGCTGGGCAACGCCGACGGCGCCGAGAGCAACACCTTCACCGTCGCGCTGGCCAAGGCCTTCGACTCGGGCTTCAACTTCGACGTCAGCTATGCCTACACCGACGCCGAAGTCATTTCCGAAGGGACCTCGTCGCGCGGTATCTCGAACTGGCGTGGCCAGTACACGCTGGATCAGAACAATCCGGCACCGCGCACCTCGCCGTTCCAGATCGAGCACTCGTTCAAGTTCAACTTCGGCTACCAGAACGACTTCTTCGGCGACCTGCTGACCCGCGTCGACGTGTTCGGCCGCGTGTTCAAGGGCGATGTTTTCGGCGCCACCTTCGACGTCGGCCGCGACAATGCACTGTTCGGTCGCGCCGGCCAGGGCGAGAGCCCGTTCGACAACCGTCCGCTGTACATCCCGACCCCGGGCAACGACCCGCGCGTCGTCTACGGTTCGGACTTCGACGTCGCCGGCTTCTTCAACTACGTCGAAGAAAACGACATCCCGGTCGGCGGCATCCTCGATCCCTACTCGCTGACCTCGGATAACTGGAACAATATCTGGGACCTGCGTTTCCAGCAGGAACTTCCGGGCATTCCGGGCTTCGACCGCCTGGTCGGCCAGAACCGGTTCAAGCTGATTCTCGACATCGAGAACTTCCTGAACCTTCTCAACGACGACTGGGGCAAGTTCACCAACGGTCCGAGCTTCGGCCAGGCCAACATCGTGCGTGCCGACCTGGTCTCGGCCGCAGACGTGGCCGCCAACGGCATCGACGGGGCGACCGCCCTGGAAGGCGATGCGCCGCGCACCAGTTGCCAGCAGGCCACCGACTGCCTGTACCGCTTCACCGATTTCGACGATGATCCGACGGTCTTCACCAGCCGTCCGAACTCCGTCTACGAAATCCGCCTGACGCTGCGTTACGACTTCTGAGACGCAACCCAGCGGCAATCGCCGGCCCCGGGCCGCCGATTGCAGCGACCTTCGAGGGCCCGCCGAGCGATCGGCGGGCCCTTTCTTTTCAGTGGATGGCCCACTAGGCGACCGCCGCCTTGATCGGCAAGACCCAGAAGCCCCGTCCCCGGAAACTGAAAACCGGCAACCGGCAACCGGCGACCGGCGACCGGCAACCGGCAACCGGCAACTGACAACTGATAACTGATAACTGATAACTGACAACTGACCCCCGAACCCCTCTCTGCCGCCCTTCGTCCGCCCGCCAGTGCCGACCCCTTTCTTTTTCTTCCCGAATCCGTACACTGACCGGCCCGCACGCGTCGGGGTCACGCATTACGAGAATCGAAGGACCACGAATGACCCAACACCAGAGCCGCCGGCGCAACGGGTGCGCCGATCACAAGCATTCCACCCACGTCTATCCATCCGGATCGCTGAACATCCTGTCGCGCGAGGAGGTCACACGCCTGTCCGACGCCACGCAGGACGTCGGCGACCTTCTGCGCCGATGTGCGCTGGCGGTGCTCAACAGCGGCAACCTCGGCGACGATGCCGAGGCCATGCTGGCACGATTCAGCGATTTCTCCATCCGCGTCGCCCAGGTCAATCGCGGCATCCGCCTCGATCTCGAAAACGCGCCAGGCTGCGCGTTCGTCGACGGCGAGATGATCCGCGGAATCCGCGAACAGCTATCGGCGGTGGTCCGCGACATCGTCTATTTCCACACCGAAATCCGCCCGAACCCGTACTTCGACCAGGGTACGTCCGAAGGGCTGACCAACACGGTGTTCGAGATCGCCCGCAACGCCCACCTGCTCGACACCGGGCGCGATCCGAACCTGGTGGTCTGCTGGGGTGGGCATTCGATTCCCGGATTCGAGTACGACTACACCAAGAAAGTCGGCTACCAGCTCGGTCTGCGCGGCATCGACATCTGTACCGGCTGCGGGCCGGGCGCGATGAAGGGGCCGATGAAGGGTGCGACGATCGGGCATGCCAAACAGCGTGTTCTGCCGGGCCGCTACGTCGGCGTGACCGAACCGGGCATCATCGCTGCGGAGTCGCCGAACCCCATCGTCAACGAACTGGTGATCCTTCCGGACATCGAGAAGCGGCTCGAGGCCTTCGTCCGTCTCGGCCACGGGGTGGTGGTCTTCCCGGGCGGGGTCGGCACGGCCGAAGAAATCCTGTTCCTGCTCGGCGTGCTGCTGAACCCGAAGAACGACGCGCAGCCGTTCCCGCTGGTGCTCACCGGACCGGCCGAATCGGCCGACTACTTCGAAGAGATCGATGCCTTCGTCGGGCTGACGCTGGGCGACGAGGCGCGGAAGCGCTACGAGATCGTCATCGACGACCCGGAAACCGTATCATCGATCATGAAGTCCGGGCTCGGTCGAGTGCGGGACTATCGCGTCGAGACCCAGGACGCGTTCTATTACAACTGGTTGCTGCATATCGACGATGAGTTCCAGCGCCCGTTCGATCCGACCCACGAAGCGATGGCCAACCTGCCGGTTGCGCGCGATCTGCCGAATCACGAGCTGGCGGCCAACCTGCGCCGGGTGTTCTCGGGAATCGTCTCTGGCAACGTCAAGGCCGACGGCATTCGCCGGATCCGGGAGCACGGGCCGTTCGAGATTCGCGGTGAGCCGGAGATCATGCAGGCACTGGATCGCCTGCTGAAGCGCTTCGTTCGCCAGGACCGGATGAAGCTTCCCGGCCAGACCGCCTACGAACCCTGCTACCGGATCGTCGATTGACCCGGTCCGGCGGCCGGCCCGGTTGCTCTCCGGATCAGCCGTCGCCGTCGCGGTCGGCCTCGTCCAGTGCCTGGCGCAGCGTCGCGGCCCGTCGGCGTTCACGTGCCTGCAGTGCGCCGTCCTCGTTGACCAGGCCGTCGGAGATCAGTGCGCGGAATTCGCCGAGCTCGATGCCGCGCGTCGGCATCAGGTCGGTTCCGTCGACGCGCAGAAACTGGGCCTCGGCCCGGGCCTCGCGCTGGTGGGCCAGCATCTCGGAGGCATCGATCCGCGAGCGCGGACCCTGGAAATCCATCGGCCCGACCAGTGCCTGCACGGCGTCGTCGCCACGGCCGTTCTCACCGCCGAACCCCGGCTGTGGCCAGCGCAGCGCGTAGCGATTGTCCGAGGCGACCAGCACCTCGAGGGCGCAGCCGTCCGGGTGCCCGCGCCAGCCGTCCTCGGGATCGCGGACCAGGAACAGCAGGTAGCGCGGACCTTCCTGGCCGGCGACCTGCTCGGGGAAATAACACTCGTTGTCCTTCAGGCCCGATTCCTTGACGATGAACCGCTCGATCACGCGTGGGGCCTTGTAGGTCAGCAGCGTCGTGAACCAGGCGCGGCCGTCGACCGGAAAGCCCCGGGTGTACTGGTAGTCGGTGCGCTCGAGCTGGGCGAGCACCACCACGTCGGACGCGGCGGCGCGCTGGGCCAGGGGATGCTCCTGGGCGGCAAGCGGTGCCGCGCCCAGGGCAAATGCGGCGGCGCCGGCGAAGTTCAGGAATCGATGTAGAAGGCTCATACCGTCTCCGACGTTGAGGACGCGCGCGAGTTCCGTCCGCGCTTCGGCGATCCCCGAAGCGACCGGCGCCTTCAGGGCCCGGCCATCCGTCCGGTCAGCGCTTCGCCGAGCCGCATCCGCCGCCCCGGTTCGAGCCCGTCGATCCAGCCCGGGGCGTTGCGCCCGGTCAGCACGATCACGGTCGATCCCCAGTGGAAGCGGCCCAGTTCGGCACCGGCCGACAGCGGGACCGACGGCTCGAACTCGATCCGGGTCACGCCGCGCTCGGGCCGCAGACGCAGACCCGCGTCCCACACGGTCTCGATGCCGGCGACCAGCATCGCCGCGACCATGACCACCGCCATCGGCCCGTGCGGGGTGTCGAACAGCGCGACCATCCGTTCGTTGCGGGCGAACAGTCGGTCGATGTTCCGGCTGGTGGCATCCGATACGCTGAACAGCCGGCCCGGCACCCGCAACTCGGTTCGCAGCGTCGCATCGCAGGGTACATGGACGCGGTGGTAATCGTAGGGCGCGAGGTAGATCGTCGCGAAGCGACCGCCTGAGAAGTCCTTCGCGGCATCCGCGTCGGCCAGCAATTCGGCCACGCTGTAGTCGCGGCCCTTGGCCTGGACGATCCGGCCGCCTCGGTCACCGGCGGTGATCGACCCGGCCTGGCTCAGCGTGCCGTCGCAGGGGCAGAGCAGGCCGCCGCCGATGTCGGCAAGCGGTCGAGCGTCCGGTTTCAGCGCGCGGGTGAAGAAGGCATTGAACGATTCGAAGCCTTCGTCGGGCACGACGGCCTCGTCGAGGTTCACGTCGTAGAGCGACCGGAACCCGGCGATCAGCGGTCGGCGCACCCAGCCGGCGCGCGCGTTCGAGACGCGGTGGGCGAGTGCCGTCAGCGCCCGTTGCGGGAGCAGGTGCTGCAGCGACACGCCAAGCCGCGTCAGCGGCGATGCGGGATCAGGCACCGCGGCGTCGGCTCAGCTCGAACAGGTCGGCAATCATCGCCTCGGTGTCGAGCGGCTGGGGGAAGCGTCCGACCATGCGGCCCTGCGGATCCACGATGACGATCATTCCGGAGTGGTCGACGCTGTAGAACCCGGTGTCGTCCGCGGCCTGGCGTACGTACAGCGCACCGAGCTGGCGCGTCAGTTCCATCAGCGCCTCGTCGTCGCCGGTGATTGCGCGGAAGTCCTCGTCGAACCACTTCACGTAGTCGCGCATCGCCTCGCCGTCGTCGCGCTCGGGATCGACCGACACGAACACCACGCGGGGCGGGTTCTCGACTCGCATCTGGTCGAGCCGCTCCATCGCAGTGGCCAGTCTGCCGAGCGTGTCGGGGCAGATGTCGGGGCAGTTGGTGAACCCGAAGAACACCAGGGACCAGCCGCCGGTGAAATCGGCCTCGGTAAAGGCGTTTCCGTCGGCGTCGTGCAGTTCGAACGGCTCGACCGGGCGCGCCTGCGGGTACATCGACGCGGCACGGTATTCCGGACCGGGCTGGAACAGCGGGCGGGCGACGATGACGCCGGCCAGCACCGCGACGACGGCCACCAGCACCAACCATAGCGTGTGTCCGGAGACCGGGCGGATCGGGGAGAACGGGAGTCGGTTTCGCATGGGGGCAATTATACCCATGCCGTATACTGCGACCATGTCGACGTCTCTTGCTGAAGGCGCGTCCGAGACCCTTGCCGAATGGGTCCGGCGGGCCGCGAACGCCATGGAATCCGCCGGCCTGTACTTCGGTCACGGTACGGCCTGCGCGTTCGACGAAGCATGCTGGATCGCCGCCCACGTGCTGGATCTGCCGCCCGATTTCGACGACGAGCGCCTGCAGCTGAAGCCTTCCGTCGACGAACGCGGCCGTCTCGACGGCGTGCTCGAGCAGCGGATCACCACGCGCAAGCCGTTGGCCTACCTGCTCGGCGAGGCCTGGTTCGCGGGTCTCCGGTTCCGGGTCACCGATGCCACCCTGGTGCCGCGTTCGCCGCTCGGCGAACTGGTGGTCGGTGGGCTGATGCCGTGGCTCGACCTGGAGCGGCCGCTGCGCGTGCTCGAGGTCGGCACCGGCTCGGGCTGCATCGCCGCTGCGCTGGCCTGGCACTGGCCGTCGCTTCGGATCGAGGCCGTCGACATCAGCCAGGCCGCATTGGACGTGGCCGGGGACAACCTCCGCTGCCTGGGTGTGGCCGACCGGGTCGGGTTGCGGGTCTCCGATGTCTACGATGCGCTGGGGGACGCGCGCTACGACCTGGTGATCAGCAATCCGCCGTACGTGCCCGAATCGGCGATGCACGACCTGCCCGAGGAATATCGACACGAGCCCGCCGATGCCCTGGCGGCCGGGCCGGACGGGCTGGCGATCGTGCGCCGGCTGATCGCCGGTGCCGCCGATCATCTTTCACCGAGCGGCGTGCTGCTGGTCGAGGTCGGCGAGGCCGCCGACGCGGCCGCGCAGTTGCTCGCCGACACCGAAGCGATCTGGTTGGAGTTCGAGCATGGCGGCGAGGGCGTGTTTCTGCTCGACCGCGCCGGGGCGCAGGCGGTCGATCCGGGCCGGGCCATCGAACCCATTTCGGGCACCGAGAACATCGAGGACTGACACCGCATGAGCTACAACCGATTCGGACGCATCCTGAACATCACGACTTTCGGCGAAAGCCACGGGCCGGCGATCGGCTGCGTCATCGACGGCTTCCCGCCCGGCGTGGCGATTTCGGCCGAGGAAATCCGTGACGCCATGCTGCGCCGCGCGACCGGACGCTCGCGGCATACCTCGCAGCGTCACGAGGCCGAGGACGTGCAGATCCTGTCCGGCACCTTCGAGGGCCTCACCACTGGTACGCCGATCGCGCTCGTCGTCTACAACACCGACGCACGCAGCAAGGATTACGCGGCGATCGCGCGCCAGTTCCGGCCCGGGCACGCCGACTACACCTATCACCACAAGTACGGCCTGCGCGATTACCGCGGCGGCGGTCGCTCCTCGGCGCGCGAAACGGCGATGCGGGTCGCGGCCGG
>Ga0102940_1001033_pt1 | contig 18530 bp, 16 predicted proteins | sample SalPonR2_C_D1_MG_FD_78215 | JGI IMG/M metagenome (GOLD analysis project Ga0102940, IMG submission 78215) | Salt pond soil microbial communities from South San Francisco under conditions of wetland restoration - Salt Pond MetaG R2_C_D1_MG | ecosystem: Environmental > Aquatic > Marine > Intertidal... | reverse complement strand
GAAGATGTACCGGGTGGAGCTACAGCTTATATGATGCAAAAAGTTGTTGAAGACCAAAAAGCCTATTTTTACCTCGATTCTGAACCCCGTACATTAAGTGCCAGGGCGCACAGACCTGCTTTTAGTTCAGACGGAGATTATTTTTCGAACCCGAATGCTGAAAATGTATTCGAGATCGTATATGATTTAATGCACGAAGCAAAACCAAAAGAGTTTCCTGAACTTTATTAAACAAAATGCGAAGATTATGAAACAAAGCAGCAATGTAACATATAAGTTATTTTTAGTTGTGTTGCTGCTTTGTGCCTATTCACCAATATTTTCGCAAACCGACAGCATACTTTTACAAATTAATGAAGAGCACCTGCAATTTAAGAAAAACGGAATGCAGGTACTTGGTGGCTGGGCTTTGACCAATATAGCCGTAAGTGGCTTTATGTTGACCCAAACCCGAGGTGTGAATTACCGTTTTCATGAAATGAATGTGTTTTGGAATATTGTTAATTTGGGAATTGCCGGATTGGGCTATTACGATGCACAAAATACTTCAGCAGAAGGGATCGGATTGATCGAAACGCTTTCAAATAATCAGGGTTTCGGAAAAATATTACTACTTAATGCCGGACTTGACGTAGGTTATGTGATGTCTGGTTTGTACCTCAGGGAACGGAGTAAGCAGGTGTCAAAGTTTAGTAACCGACTTAAAGGTTATGGTAATTCAATTATATTGCAAGGTGGTTTTCTCCTGGTTTTCGATATCGTTTTATATTCAATTAATCAAAATAAAATCTCAATATGGTTAGAGCAACATAATTTTGATGTTCAAATCTCTCCTGTCTCAGTATCGCTCGGTATGAACTTCTAATAATGTAAATTATAGTTTTTTTGTAGGCAGATTTTCCATTGTCTTTTAATTATATTTGTATAGGCATTGCTTTTACACATTTCGGTGCCTTATTATAAATATTTTAATTAAATAATCATGGATACTACCAAAGTTCGACCCTATCTGTTTATTCTGCTTGTTTTTGCTATCCCATTATTGCTGATTCCAGCAATAAAGATGGCCAAAAATGATAGTCAGTTATTGCAAGAACCACCTGCGCAAACTCAAAAAGATACTCTGCGTGGTGATTATGCGATTATTATTCATGGTGGTGCAGGTAATTTTACTGCTGATGATTTATCTGAAGCAGAAAAACTAGCTTATAAAAAAGCTTTGTTTGAGGCACTGGAATCCGGGAAATCGATGCTCTCATCTGGCAAAGAAGCCGTTTATGTAGTTGAAAATGTGATCAATATGCTGGAAGATGATTCACTTTTTAACGCAGGGAAAGGAGCTGTACTGACCCATGAGGGGCATGCTGAGCTCGATGCATCTATTATGCGTGGTCAGGACCGAAATGCCGGAGCTGTTGCAGGTGTGAGAACCACTCGTAATCCTATATCAGCTGCTCGTATGGTGATGGACAGTAGTGTCCATGTGCTGCTGTCTGGCCGTGGTGCCGAGGCTTTTAGCCGTACCGTGGATTTGAAGCAGGTGGATAATAGCTACTTTATAACTAAAAAGTCACAGAAACGGCTCAAAGTATCTATTGATAAGCACGGAACAGTAGGCTGTGCAGTTTTAGATACCCACGGCAACCTTGCAGCGGGAACCAGTACCGGCGGAATGAACAATAAACGATACGGACGCATAGGCGATTCACCAATTATTGGAGCAGGCACGTGGGCCGATAATCAAACATGTGCTATTTCTGCAACAGGATGGGGTGAGTATTTTATCCGTTTGGGTGTAGCCCATGAGATATCTGCGCTTATGAGGTATAAAGAAGTGAGCCTTGAAGGTGCTGCACATGAGGTTATAAATAAGCAACTCGAACAACTTGGTGGATATGGAGGCATTATAGGTGTTGATGCATTTGGCAATGTCTCAGCAGTTTTTAACACAACGGGTATGTACAGGGCTTATTACGATGCGCAAGGCAAACAGGAAATAAAGATGTTTAATGATTGACCTTCAGATTTAGGTTTTGAACTTCAAAATTTAAATACTATCTTTCTGCTAATTAGATGGTGGTTCACATAAAATATTGCTAATGAATGTCCCGAAATAGAAATTTGTTATAAAAATGATTTTATGATTATGCTACCAAACAACTAAAAACCAATATATTAAATGGCCTACAAACCTAAGGGATATTTCGATTACCTGGATGAACCAGTGCTGGTTTATCAACTCGATAAAGAAGGAATGCCCGGAAATATTTTATATTCAAATGCCAGAGCGCAAGAGGTGTTGCAATATGAACCACAGGATCTTTTGTCGCGAACTGTTTGCGATATATGCGATATCTCATTGAATAAGTCGTTGGATGAGATTCATAATACTGCCAATAACCAGGCAAGTACAATCCAAATTGCATTTATTACCGGCCGTGAAAGTATAGTGAAGTTGAGTGTAGCGATTGATATTTCAGAGAATAATGAAGAGCGAATTGTTGAAATGGTATTTACCGGGTTAAACCTTAATACTAAAGAAAGTGCCGAAGATGTAGATCGCTTTTACCGCATGGCTTCGCATTTGCATGAAGGATTGGCTATTCTGGAAGACCGGCAAATTGTTTATACCAATAAGGCAATGGAAGAAATAACCGGTTTTAGCGCTGCCGATATTAATACCTTGCTGGAGAGTGTGGAGTCTCTTGCCGCACCTGAAGAGAAGAACAGAGTGAAAAATATGCTGGAAGAAATGCAGAAAAATCCGGATCAGAAACATATTCTGGATTTTTGGATTGTAACCAAACAGGGAGAACGGAAGTTCATCCACAATAGCTATTCTCAACGGAAAACCAGCAGATCGGTAATTCAATATGTGGTTACCCAGGATATCACACAGAGAAAAATTGCTGAAAATATTGTAAAACAAAAAGAGCAGGAGTTTAAATCTCTGGCTGAAAACTCACATGGTATAATTGCGCTTTTTAACCGTGAATTACAATGTATGTATATAAACCCCGAAGGGGCAAGGTTGTTGGATAAAACCGCAGATGAGCTTATTAATAATCCACTTTCTGAATTTGGTTTTACAGACGAGGTTTATGCTAATGTGAAGAATAAAATAATAAATATTTTTTCGCAAAGGGAACGTGAGGAGTTTGAGATCAGTATAGCATCAAGTGAAGGCAAAAAGTTTTTAAATTGTGTCGTAATTCCGGAGACTTTTGTTGAGGGAGTAATGGATACAGCCTTAGCCATATGTTCTGATGAGACCACACTAAAACAGACGGAAATTGAGCTGGCACAGTTAAAAAACCGGTATCGGTTAATAATCAATAATCTGTCAGATATTATTTGGATATTAAACAGCGATTTTGGCACAGAATATATTTCACCCAGTGTGCAAAAGATGTTTGGTTATACTGTTGAAGAGTATCTTCAGTTGGAATACAAAGATACGTATGACGAAGACGGATTAAGTGCGTTAAATGAAATGATTTCTCATATATCCCAGGGACTAAAAACCGGTAATATACAGCAAATTAAACAATCCTATATTTTTGAAACAAGAGCCAAATGCAAAGATGGCTCTTATGTGTGGGTGGAAATAATTGCACGGCCAATGTTCGATAAAGAGAGCCACTTTGTAGGCATGAACGGCGTCACAAGAGATATATCGAAGCGAAAAAAAGCGGAGCTTGATTTGGTTGACGCCAAAGAAAAAGCTATTGAAGCAGATAGACTAAAAAGTGCCTTTTTGGCAAATATGAGCCATGAAATTCGCACACCAATGAATGCCATTATCGGGTTTACTGATTTATTGAACGAAGATGATGTTGACAAAGATACGAGGGAAGAGTATGTGGAACTAATTAATTCAAATTCCACGCATCTGTTGAAGCTTATCGATGACATTATTGATATATCGAAAATTGAGGCGGGGGAGTTAAAAATAGATAAGACAGAAATTGATCTGAAAACGCTTTTTAATGACCTTTACCACGTGCAGCTTGAGGCACTGAAAAATGCAAATAAATCAAATAAAGTTGAGCTCAACTATGATTTGCCCGCAGAAGATATTGCTATTGTAACCGATCCCATGCGCCTTAAGCAAATCATGACCAATTTAATCAGTAACAGTATTAAATTTACCAATGAGGGTACAATTAGATTTGGCATTACCATTCATGATAAAGATTTTGTGCGGTTTTTTGTGACTGATACCGGTGTGGGTATGACCGATGAAAAGCTAACCTATATTTTTGACCGTTTCAGACAGGTGGAGGAACACACAAGCCGCCAATATCAGGGGTCCGGCCTGGGTTTGGCTATATCCAAGCAATTGGTTACACTACTTGGGGGTGAAATTTGGGTAGAATCGGAAGTTGGTAAGGGTACATCATTTTATTTTACATTACCACATCAATGGGAAGGCGATCCCCAATTCGAGAAAGCCATTGAAGAGAAAGAAGAAGATATCTATAACGTACTCATAGTTGAAGATGATGATACCAATTATCAGCTATTGAAAGAAATTCTTAAACCCCGTAACTACCGCATTTATAGAGCTTATGATGGAATAGAGGCGCTTGAAATTAATGAAGACGAGGATCTTGATATTATTTTGATGGATATACAGCTTCCCAGAATGGACGGGTATGAAGCTACTCAAAGAATCAGACAAGAGGATGCTGATTTGCCCATTATAGCTCAAACAGCTTATGCCAATTATAACGATGTGGTTAAATCATTAGATGCAGGGTGTAACGATTTTATAGCTAAGCCTATTAAACGGAAAAAGCTTTTAGCTATGATTGATAAATACATGCACAAAGAAAATTAACTAAGCCAGCGTATGGATTTAAATGATGTTTTTAGACAACGTCAAAGTGTAAGAAACTTTACTAATCAACCAATAGAACAAAATAAGATTGAAGCACTGAAGGAAGCATTAAGGTTTGCTCCCTCTTCAAAAGCCAAATTCCCCTGTCAGTTTTATTTTGTAAAAGACCCCGTTATAATAAGTCAGCTGGCACAAAGTAAACCACATGGTGCAACTTTTCTAGAAAAAGCTCCATTTGCCATTGTTTTTGCTGCCGATCCCGAAATCTCAGATGTGTGGATTGAAGATACCAGTATTGCTGCGACTTATGCTATGTTGCAGGTTACCAACCTTGGATTGGGTAGTTGTTGGGTACAAATTCGTAACCGTTTTTACAACGAACAAACAACCTCGGAAGATTTTATACGCAACTTGCTGCAGATAGAGTATAATATGAGAATAACTTCTTTATTGGCAGTTGGTTACCCGGCAGAAAATATTAATGGCGGGCAAAAAAATATTTATGCTAATATCAATCATGTCGGTTAAATATGGCTGAAATACAACATATATCTGGCTGCCCCTTTTGCCTGAATGCCGATCACCCATTAGTGTTTTTTGCCAGCGAATATTTCAGAGCAATTTATAACCGTGCACCCATCTTGCCGGGACATACATTAGTTGTGCCTGCAAGACATGTTTCTGCGCTTGATGATTTAACAATTACTGAACTGGAGCACATTATGGTATTTACTCGTAAAGTAAATCACATTATTGGAAAGTTGTTTCCCAATGAGGGGTTTAACTGGACATTGCAGGATGGGCAACCTGCCGGGCAAAACATTGAGCATTTGCATGTGCACATCATTCCAAGAACTGAAGAGGACCTGCCTGAGCCCGGAGATTGGTACCCGAAACTGCAGGCTTCTAAAGAAAAGCTAATTGATAGTTTCTCCCGGCCACAGCATACCGAAAAGGAACTTTTACATATTACAGAAAAGCTTAAGTCTGCAGCTATATCAAATAGTAATGATTTTCAGTCGTAAAGCGTGAGAAACTCATAAGCGTTTTGGGTATCGTCCATATATCGCATAAAATCATCATATTTTATGTTCAGTGTCGCTCTGTTATCGTTCGGATGAAAGCTTAATTTTTCTGCTTTTTGAAGATTTTGGTCGAAAAATACATGTACGTGATTTTCCTCATCGTTTATTAGTCCGAATGGAGATACAGAGCCTGGCTTTATTCCAAGGTATTTTTCCATGCGCCATTCTGAGGCAAAGCTTAGTTTTCCTTGCTTTAGTCTTTTTTCAAGATCATGAATATCAAGCTGGTAGGCATGATGCAAAATCACTAAATAGTGCTTTTTGCCTTTATGGTTTCTGAAAAACAGGTTTTTACAAAATGTTGCATCCATCCACGATTTATGCTTTCGTGCGTCTTCAATTGTATTTAGTGGTGGGTGTTCATAATAATCGAAGCTAATATTAAGTTGCTTAAGTTTTTCGTAAATGGCAGGTTGTCCAATCATTATTTTTTAGTGCAAAAATAGCATCCCTTTTTTAATGCCCCATATTTTACGGTTTAAATCATTCCTGCAACTTCAATTCCGCATGCTGATAAGCCTTAACCGCAATAGTTTTTTTGTTCGTTTATGGAAGTCTGCTTAAGTATAACTAATTTAGGCCTCGAAAATTTTAATACTATAATTTCTACTAATGGATGTAGCAAAGCTTGAAAAATTATTTCAGAATATTTCCGGAGAGGCACCTGAGGTAAGTAAACTTTTCAAAAAAAGTGGCTCTGGAAGACAATACTACAGGTTAAAAAGTGAAAAACTGTCGTTAATCGGCTGCATGAACTCAGATGTTGATGAAAATGAGGCCTTTTTTCATTTGTCGGGTGTTTTTAGTAAAGCCGGTTTAAATGTACCGGAGGTATTGGCAATTGATGAATCACGGCAATATTATATTCAAACCGATTTAGGCGACCAGATGCTTTACAATATTGTTACAAGCCGTCAAACTGAAAATTTAGATGATTATTTGCTCAATCAATATAAAAAAGTGCTTTCAGCCCTCATCGACTTTCAGACTATAGATCAGAGTTTAATTGATTCGAGTAAATACTATCCGCTCCCGGTATTCAACAGGCAAAGCATTGAATGGGATTTGAATTATTTCAAATACTATTTCTTGAAATTGCATGATATTACTTTTAACGAACGAAAACTACAAACAGACTTTGATGCTTTTATCGGGCAACTGCTCAATGATGAAATGCATTATTTCATGTTTCGCGATTTTCAGAGTCGCAATATACTGTTGAAAAACGATGAGCCATGGTTTATCGACTTTCAGGGGGGGAGGAAAGGACCTTTGGCCTACGATGTAGCTTCTTTACTTTATCAGGCCAAGGCCAACTTAACACCCGATGACAGGGATAACCTACTTAGGCATTATTTATCGGAACTTGAATCAAAAACCGATATCGATGCTGCTCGTTTTATGGATTATTTTTACCCGAATGCATTGTTAAGAACCCTGCAGGTTTTGGGCGCCTACGGGTACAGAGGGTTGTTTCAGCGTAAAACCCATTTCCTTACTTCAATTGGAAAGGCATTGCGTAATTTAAAATCAATTTTACCCTCATTGTCAGCATTAAACCATGTTCCCGAACTTAGCAGGTGCCTGCATGAACTTGTAGAACGTATTCCTGAATATGAAAATAAACCAACCGAAAAGTTTAAGGTGGTAATACAAAGCTTCTCATATTTAGATGGGGGTGTACCGCCCGATACAAGTGGACATGGAGGTGGCTATGTATTCGATTGCAGAATGCTGCCAAACCCGGGACGCGATCCTTATTATGCCAATATGAATGGTATGGATAAGGAGGTGAAAGATTACCTGGAGAAACATCAAGAAGTTGAGACTTTTATCGCAAACGCATTAGAATTTGGCACAAAACACATCGAGACATATTTAAATAAAGATTTTAACTATTTATCAATAAGTTTTGGGTGCACAGGAGGACAGCACAGAAGCGTGTATTGCGCTGAGCAAACTGCTTCTCAATTAAAAAAGAAGTTTCCTGATATTGTCATTCAAGTCAACCATTTAATCCAAAAAGTTGCTTATCAATGCTAAAAAACAGTAAGAAATTAATCGCATTTATTCCTTCTGCCGGTTTTGGTACACGTTTAATGCCACTAACAAGGCAAAAACCAAAGGCCCTTGTTAGTTTTATGGGTGATCCAATGCTTGGGCGTACCATAGATAAACTTTCGAATCTGGGGATCAAACGGTTTATAGTGAATGTACACCATTACCCGGAGCAAATAAAAGCTTATCTGGATACGCTTGATGATAAGCTGGATATACGTGTGTCTGACGAAACTGAGGAACTGCTCGATACAGGAGGAGGACTTTACAAAGCCAGCAAATTATTGCATGACGATGAGGACGTGCTTTTAGTACACAATGTTGATTTACATACCGAGTTTGACCTGCAAAAAATGATCGAAACGCATTTTGAAAACGATAACGATATCACATTAGCTGTTTCTGACAGGCGCTCGAACCGTAAGCTCATGTTCAAAGATAATGAGTTGTGTGGATGGAAAAACACAAAAACCTCTGAACTTATTAAACGTTTCAATTGCGATACAGACGTTTCACTGGCTTTTAGTGGAATTCATCTTGTCAATAAAAAAGTTATTAAAGCGAGGCAAAAAGATGACGCCTTTCCCTTAATTCCATGGTATCTGGATATGGATGCAGGGGTTAAAATTGCAAGTTGGAAACACAATCCGAATGAATGGTTTGATCTTGGCACCATTTCGCGAATAGAACAAGCAGAAAAAGCAATAAGGAATAAACAATAAACTGCTATGAGCACAAGTAAATACACAATGCCGCAGGGCTCTCTAATTAGCTATATGAGCAATAAGGTAAAAACTTACGGCGGAATAAATTTTGCTCAGGGTATACCGGGTTATAATCCACCCGAAGCACTTTTGCAACACCTGGAATCCATTGCTCATGCTGAAATACATCAATATGCACCAGGAATTGGTAATTTAAAACTCAGGAAATTAATACTCGAACACTACAAAGATTTTCAGTTTGACGATGACCAGTTGCTCGTATTACAGGGGGCTACAGAGGCCTTGTCGTTGGTTTTTCAATACATTAAGAATAGTCTTGATCAACCTTTTGCTGCCATGGCATTTGATCCTGTTTATGAAAGTTATCGGCACCTGCCCCGCATTATGAATATACCATTTCACGCCTATGCTCATAAACAGTTCGATACTGACCATTTGCTGAATTTTATAAAGGATCATAATATAAGGGTTATGTTTGTTAACTCTCCGGGAAATCCTTTTGGAGCAGTATTCACGGAGCAACAAATGAATGAATTGCGGCGTATTTGCGATTCCCACGGTGTTTATATGATTATAGATGCTGTTTATAGTAATTTATATTATGAAAAGCCTCCGCATTATCCCATAAAAAATTTAAGCCCGCAAATATTTTACATCAACAGTTTTAGCAAAATGCTCTCAGTAACCGGATGGCGAATCGGTTACCTTATATCTCATCCATCGCATACTGAAGGGCTAAGAGATATTCACGATTACATTGGTTTGTGTACCAATGCGCCTTTACAGCAGGCTTTGGCCAATTATCTTGAGCAAAAACATTATGGCGAAACATATGTGAATTGGCTGCGTGAAACATTGAAGTCAGCTTATAAGCGAATGGAAAAGAGTTTATTAAAACTTAACTTTGATATTCCTAAAGCAAACGGAGGATACTATGTTTGGGCCAAACTACCACAAAACAAAGATGGATTTGAGTTTACAATGGAACTTTACGATGAGGCCGAAGTAGCAGTGATACCGGGTATTCACTTCAGTGAGAATGCCCATGATTTTATCAGGTTCAATATTGCCAGGCCCGAAAATGAGCTTCTGGAAGGAATTAAAAGGATTGAAGAATTTTGCGCTAAAAGGGACTTGTAGCTCAGTTTTTTTTTCGCAATCAAGAAAATCGTATTATATTTAAAACTTAAATGGTATATAACAATCTAAAAAAAATCCGGTAAAAATGGGATTATACTCAAAATTGATTGCTAAACCGCTTGATTCACTCGATCAGCAGACAGGAAAAATTTTTAAGAACCTTTTTTATTTTGTTTTTAAGATTGCTTCTCTTGGAATAGCCATATACGGAGCTTATCTACTTGTATCAGGATTGCTTGGTAAAACTGGTTACCTGACAATGCTCAAATCACTTGATTCATTTGATCTGGTAAGGTCTATAATTTGCCTGATTTTTACCTTTACAATATCGGCCGGAATGTTTTTTTCTATTTCTGCCATATTTTGGAAACGTGCCAATGATTTTAAAACACGTGAGTTTGGCGGAGCTGTTTTTCTTTTTCCCAGATTTATTAAAATTTTGGGTGAAGCAATTGCAGTCATTCCAATTTCTGCAGCACTGATCTCATTTTTTGCCATTATTTTATCTGCCATTCCTTACGCTCCAATCGAATCTTTGGGCAATTTGGCCGGATCAATTGGATCGACCATGGTAAATGAGTTTATTGGTAATACTTTTGCAGCCGTTTTTATTGAAACTGCATCAGATTACTTTCAATTACTTACTGATGGGTTTATAGGGCTTATTACCGGTTTCTTTATGTCCATAGGCGTGCTTTTTGGTACTTACATTATAGCGGAATTATTTGAAATAGCGATCTATTTCCTTATTCGCAAACCTCTTTATAACTAGTTTTACATGAAACTAGCCTTTTCAGGGCTGCTGCCATATCCTTTGGAAGAAATGACACATGCCAAAAACAGTTTTTGGCAGCACGGTTCCTGTGTCTTTACACCAGGAAATAACTATGAAATAATTGCATCTTCGGGCAGGGGAAAAACCACGCTATTAAATGTGATTTTTGGAATTAGAAATGACTATCACGGGCAATTTATAATAGAAGAGAAGCAGGCAAACAAGTTAAAGTTAAGCGACTGGGCTCGCATAAGAACCCATAAAATTAGCTCTGTGTTTCAGGGTTTAAGGCTTTTCAGGCATTTAACAGGCAAACAAAACATTGACATAAAAAACCGTTTGACCGGCACGTTGACAGACCAACAGATAAACAACTTAGCGAAAATACTTGGCATTGAACAACAGATGTCGCAAAAGGCCGGATTAATGTCTTACGGCCAGCAACAGCGACTTGCTGTTTTGCGGGCTTTTGCCCAGCCTTTTGAGTGGTTGTTACTCGATGAGCCTTTTAGTCACCTTGATCCTGAAACTGCTCAAATTACAGCAGATTTAATTAGAAATGAGTGCATTGTGCGGTCTGCAAATTTTATTGTAACACGCCTGATGAGCGAAGATTATTTGCAGGCTAACGAGGAAATAATATTGTAACATGCTTAGAAGAATTCTTTTTAGCAATATTCCAATGGGTTACTTCACAGGTGCGGTTCTGGGCACTTTGGTGGGGTTCTTTTTACTTATGGCTACATTTAGCGCATGGAATCTCTATAACGCTTTTATTCAAAGCAGGGCAGGGCAGAGTCAGCAATATGTTACAATCAATAAAAAAATCAGCGTATTGAACACGATGAGCAAGGACCTGAGCGGTTTTAGGGCTGAGGAAATAGAAGAGATTAAGCATGCTGATTTTGTTGCCGATATGGCACCTTACCAACGATCTTCATTTGGTGTACAGGCCTCCCGCGATGCTTCCTCGAATATGCCCTATATGCGTACCGAAATGTTTTTTGAAGCTGTACCGGAACGCTTTTTGGATAAGGTTCCCGAATCGTGGGACTGGCAAAAAGGGCAGGAGCATATTCCGGTTATCATTCCCAAAGATTATCTTGACCTTTATAATTTTGGTTTTGCCAAAGCGCAGGGTTTACCAAACGTATCTAAATCAATAGTTGGCCAGTTTTCTTTTGAGCTTACGCTATACGGAAATAGAAAAGTGGAGAAATTTACAGGATCAATCGCAGGCTTTTCCAACAGAATACAATCATTGCTCGTTCCGATGAATTTTTTGGAAGCAGCAAATGCCCGGTTTAACCCTGACAAAAATCCACGGCCAGACAGGCTTATTTTAAAACTTAAGCCTAATATGGAAAAAGATTTATATGCCTTTTTAAATGAAAAAGGTTACGAAACTACTCACGACGCCTTTCAGGGGGGTAAGGTTTCCCTATTTGTGCATTTGAGTGGTGGTATTCTGCTCTTCATCGCATCACTAATAATTTTGCTTGCACTAATTGTCTATGCGCTTACCCTCCAGTTGACTGTACAGCGAAATAAAGATGAAATCTATCAGTTGACATTACTGGGCTACAAGCCAGTAGCTATTTTTCGCTATTACTTTTTTGTTCAGGTAATTTTAGCACTGGTGGTGTTGTTTGTCAGCGGAGCATTTATTGAGGTCATTACTTCCAGGGCGCTTGAATTTCTGGCAGAGAGGTATATTGAGATCGAACAGTTTAGTATTTGGCCAACCTACCTGTTGGCTGCCGGGATAATGCTGATTTTTATCTTTATAACTGCGATGAATACAATTAAGCTTATTCGCAAACTCGCCCGCAAAGGCACTTTGTAGATTATTTCTCCAGAATTACAAATTCTGTTCTTCGGTTTTTCTTTCTTCCGGCTTCCGAATTATTATCTGCAATAGGTTTTGTTTCTCCAAATCCCTCGTATGATAACCTGCTTCGACTAATATTTCTATCTATCAGGTACCTGTATACTTTTCGTGCTCTTTTTTTCGACAATCGCATATTATATCCTGCATCAGCAATATTATCCGTATGTCCGTCGATGCGGATTTTTATGTCAGGATTATTATTAAGGTAGCTGGCAAAGTTGTCAAGTGTTGCTTTTGATTGTTTTGTTAATTCTGTGCTGTTAAAGGGAAATAGTACATCATTAAGTCTTGTGTTGGCTCCGACCTTTGTTTTTTTTACTATAAAGTTAAGCTTTATTTGCAGGTTTTCTGAAATGCTATCTGCAGCAGGCTCAATTATTTTGGAGGTAAATGAATAATCAGGCTTTTTTATTGTTAACATGTAACTGTCCTCAACTTGCGCTGGAATAGCTATGGCATATTTTCCTGTATAATTATCTACAACTCCTTTTTTTATTTCATTCGATCTCATGTTTTTCAGCTCAATAGATGCGCTTTTCAAAATAGATCCCTTTCCGTCGACTAACTTACCCCGCACAAACATTACTTTATCGGGTTGCGCATCTTCATGAAGTTCAAAGCCAAAAATATCGTATCCACCATAACCTTTATAAGCATTCGATGAGAAAAAGGCATAATGCCCGCCAGTCGATACTATAAAACCAGATTCATCTTGTTCGCTGTTTATTGGATAACCTATGTTTTCCGGGGCGTTCCATATGGAGTCTTTTCGTCTGCTAACAAATATATCGTATCCGCCCACACCGGGGTGACCGTCTGAAGCAAAATATAATGTTTTGTTATCGGGGTGGATAAATGGTGCCCTTTCATTGAGCTTAGTGTTCACCGGATTTCCTAAATTAATCGGAGGTCCCCAATATCCTGAGCTGTCGAGTTCTGAATAATAAATATCTATTCCGCCTTTTCCATTTGGTCTGTACGAGGCAAAATAGAGTATTTTGCCATCGGGTGAAACTGAAGGATGTCCTTCCCAGGTTGTAAGTCCATTGATTTTTCTGTTTAATTTTTGTAATGGGCCCCATTTCCCGTATTTTTTTTGGGTTTGGTATATATCGCAATTTTTATAGGGTCGTCCATCAGGCATTTCTATTTGCTTACATACTGTGAGAAATAGTTTTTTATTATCAATTGTAATAGAGGCAGCACCCTGATTAGGGCCTTTATTAAATGGGTAGGGCATAGGTTTCGATTCATCGAATACCGGTTCACCAGTTGAGTCCCATCGAATAAATTTACTGATGCTGAATTCTTCTGTCATACTGGGAGAATAAGCTCCACGTTCTTGCTTCCAAAGTTTACGCGTAAACATCATATAACTACCGTCAGGGGCTATTAGCGGCATAAACTCGTCACTGCTCGTACAAACTCCCGGCAGAGCCACCGGATCGAAATTTACTGGGTTATCTACAAGTTTTTGAAAAGCCTCACAACTTTCAATCATTTTGCTTGTTTCGGGCATATAATTTTTGCTGCTGACATTGGAAGTGTATTTTTTTAGCCATGTATGGGCGCCCGATAGGTTACCTCCCTCGTAATTAATTTTACCCAGGTAATAATATGCTTTATATTTTTCATATTCGGGGCAGACTTTGGCTACTTCCTCGAAATTATCTGAAGCACGGTTTAATAGCCTGTTAAGATTTGATACCTTGCGGTTATCATATTGAATTATTTGTGCCTTATTATAATATTTTTTTGCCAAATAATAATATGGGACAACCCATTGAGGGCTGTGTTTTATAGCTCTAAATATTAGGGTTTTGGCCTTGTTGTTGTCTTTTGACCAAATGTGCGTTCCTTTATCGAAAAGTAACCTGGCTCTTTGTGTAGGCTGATTGCATGGTTCTTCCTGTGCCAGCGCATGGCTGGTCATAATTATCAATATTGTGATGAGCAGGAAAATATATGAACGGCCATGAATCATGCATTATTAATTAATTATTGTGCTGTGAGGCTTGCTTTTTTTATGCTGTTCTATAAGCAATGCCTTTTGTACATCATCATCGTAATATAGGGTCCATGTATCTGAATCAAGCAGGTTCATATAAGCGTAATCGCCAATATAGCGACTTCTTTCCAGTTTAATTCGAACACCATTTTTGCTCCAGCGATAAAACTCATAGGCATAATCAGATTTTTCACTAAGTTGGCGCATAGGAACATAAGCAGCTTCCTGTTTCATTTTCGAAGTAACTACCTCTTTTATCTCTTCAACGCGGTATTGTGGTATATTATGACGTTCAATGGCATAAATCTGGTTGTAGCCTATGATTTTGATTTTTATGTCGTGATTGGTTTTTAATTCACAATCTTCAATAGTATAGGTGTCGTAATTGTATATTCCACGGGTTTTGAGCAAGTCGCGATCGATACGGTCGCCAATACTGTATTTGGCAATTGTGAATTTTACCTGCTTGTAATGGTTTGTAGGTTTTATTTTAATATCTGATTTTTTTGAGCTACATACTTTAGGGTAGTTCTCAGCATATAAAATCAGTTTTGGTTCTTCGTTTATAAAGGTAAAATCATATCCGACAATTGTTTCTATCAGGGTATCGCCTGTAAGCACGTATTGTCTGTTTTCGTTGTAATGACCTTTCCCTTTTATTAGCTTATAAGTGATGGTTGAATCTGTTATTTTGATAGGAAATGTGGTATCGCCAACCATCTTTTTGTTTTTATTGTCGAATTTTTTGTAAGAAACACTGGAATCATTCCTGAAAAGTATTTCATCTCCAATTGTCCATTCATTACCCATAAAGGCTTTTTCTTTGACAGTTTCTGAAGTGTCACAGGCTATAGTAACTAATATGGCTAATAATGGGATTAGTATTTTTTTCATGATTACATATTTACAAGTACTTAATGGTTTAAAAATAATCAATAAAGATTAAATGACATAAAAAAAACACCGACAAATAAATGCCGGTGTTTTTTTTATAGTTGAATTTCAGTAATTTATTACTTCATTTCATCTGGCATCCACGATTCTACAAGTGTTTTGTGATCGTTGTACCATGCTTTAGCAGCTGTAAGTGGGTCATCAGCTTTTTCAATGGCACTCATAAGGTTGTAAAGTTTCATTTCTTCCATGTTGAAGTTTTTGAAGAATTTACCTACAACCGGACGATCTTTTACAAAACCAGGACGGGTAACAATTGCACATACATCAGCTGGGAATACTCCTTTAGGATCTTCAAGATACTTAAGATCATAATCAGCCCACATGAAGTGTGGTTTCCAACCTGTAATAATCACGGGCTCTTTTTTGTCATAAGATCTTTTCAGAGAAGCCATCATTGCAGGTCCGCTTGATGTAATTTGTTTAAAATCAAGTCCATATTCTTCAATTGCTTTTTCAGTATTTCTGTGAATACCAGCACCGCTACCGATACCAATAATTTCACCATCAAATACATCAACATTGTCGTTGAGTTCTGCAATTGAATTAACATCTACGTATTGAGGAACTACAAGACCTGTTGTACCACCGCTAAATGATTCGCCAATTTTTTCAAGTTTATCACCGAATTTTTCCCAATAGTCACTATGGGTATGTGGTAACCATGCGTCCATCATAATGTCAGCATCACTTTTTGCAAGTGAAGCATAAATTGGACCTGGCTCAAGTGGTGTTACTTTTACAGTATAGCCTTTATCCTGAAGTGCAGCTTGTGCAAGGTGAGTAAATGCAATTCCTTCTGCCCAGTTAGGATAGAGGATAGAGATTTCCTGGTCTTTTTTGCTGTCTTTTTTATCAGCATCATCTCCTTTTTGGCCACCTGATTGACAAGCAGCAAATGTAAGGAATGCTGCTCCGGTTAAAATAGCCAAAAACGATTTCATGGAAAATTGTAATTTTTTCATAGTTTGTTAATTTTTGTTTGATTATTAGATTATTCTTTAGGTTTTGAAGGACCGAACCCAAGATTTTGTGTAATTCGGTCAAGTATAATTGCTAATACTACAATACCAACTCCGGCTTCGAATCCAAGGCCTATATCGGCTTTAAGTATACCTTTATAAACGGCCTGTCCAAGTCCTCCGGCACCTACCATTGAAGCAATAACTACCATTGATAGCGACAACATAATAACCTGGTTAACACCAGCTAATATTGTTGTCATTGCCAGTGGCAGCTGCACTTTAAATAGTAACTGCCTTTTGGTTGATCCAAACGCTTTTGAAGCTTCTACAACATCTTCTGGTACATTTCTGATACCAAGATTTGTTAGGCGAACTGCCGGAGGTAAGGCAAAAATAATTGTTGCCACAACACCTGGTACGTTACCCACACTAAACAGAATAATGGCCGGAATAAGGTATACAAATGCCGGCATAGTCTGCATAAAGTCCAAAATGGGACGTATTATTTTGTCAGCATTATCATTACGTGCGGCGTAAATTCCCAAAGGAATTCCTATAACTAATGCAATGAGTGCAGAAGCAAGAATAAGTGCAATGGTCATCATAGTTTCTTCCCAGTACCCCATAAAATAAAGAAGTAAAAGTCCAAGTACTGTGAATATTAGCATCCCTCCACCTGCTTTCCAACCCGCTTTGGTGAATAATTTACCCCTGGCAGGCAGATAATATGATAAGAGGGCCAGAATGATAATTGTGAGCCAGAAAGGAGAGTTGAGTAATACAAATTGCATAGCTGTAACTACAGCATCTACGCCAGCTGTTATGGCATCAAAGAATCCTCCTGCATTGACTGATAGCCAATCGACTCCTTTTTCAATGTACTTACCAAGTTCTATTTTCATAGGTCAACCCCTCCATCTTCTTTAAGTTGAACAACTTCTTTACGTTCTATACCGATCATCTCGCTGATAACCGAGGAATGTACAACTACGCCGATAAGTTTCTTATTTTCATCAACCACAGCCATGTTGTATATATTGTCTAGAAAGAGAGGCAATAATTCTGAAACTGGGGTTTCTGGACTCACAGCAGTAACTTCTTTTTTCGAGTGAAGCTGCTCGCTGATTTTGTCAAGTCCTTTTTCTTCCATTTCTGCCATCTCAGTATCTTTTACAAAGCCTAAGAATACATTTTGAGTATCTACCACTGGTAATGATGTTACCCCGTATTTGCGCATTTTTCGCAATGCTACTTTGGGCCCGTCATGATCAATACGAACGCTGGCCGGATTTTCAAACATAATTGATCGTGCTGTTACGATATCGCCTCTGTCTACATTTTCAACAAAAGCTTTCACGTAATCATCAGCCGGGTTTGTTAAAATCTCCTCAGGTGTACCTATTTGTACCACTCTACCATCTTTCATAATGGCTATGCGATCGCCAAGTTTGAGTGCTTCATCCAGGTCGTGTGTAATGAAAAGTATTGTTTTATGTACTTTTTCCTGTAATTGCAGCAGCTCGTCCTGCATATTTGTCCTGATTAGCGGGTCGAGTGCACTGAAAGCCTCGTCCATCAGCATTACTTCTGGCTGCGTGGCAAGTGCCCTTGCAAGTCCCACACGCTGCTGCATACCGCCACTCAATTGGCCGGTCATTTGTTCTTCGTAACCTTTGAGGCCCACGGTTTCAATGGTTTCGTAAGCCGTTTTAATGCGCGTTTCTTCGTCAATCCCCTGTATTTCCAAACCAAAACCGACATTTGAGCTTACTGTACGGTGTGGTAAAAGTCCAAAGTGTTGAAATACCATGGTCATTTTTTTCCGCCTCAGCTCTCTAAGCTCAGATTCGGAGGTTTTGATGATGTCTTTATCATCCATTTCAATTGAACCCGAAGTTGGTTCGATTAGTCTATTGAAACAGCGCAAAAGTGTTGATTTACCACTTCCGGAAAGGCCCATTACAACGAAAATTTCGCCGTCTTTTATATCAAGGCTGGCATCGTATACACCTACTGTACATCCTGTTTTATCCAGAATATCGGCTTTAGAATAACCATCGTTTAGTAATTTGAGCGCTTCTTTTTT